>JGI12109J20283_10201428_pt1 | contig 41422 bp, 40 predicted proteins | sample ElkSlonscriptome_12_FD_20283 | JGI IMG/M metagenome (IMG submission 20283)
CCTGCAATCCCTTCCTACCATCACGAGGAGTGATCATCATGAGCAAACGCCTGCTGCTGGGTACCGTGTTACTGGCCATGGCGCTGTCGCCGGCCCTGGCCCAGGACCGCATCACCTACAAATCCGCCAAATCGGGCTCGTCGTACTATCAGATGGCGGTGCAGATCAGCGAGGCCATCAAGAATGGCAGCGACGGTGATCTGCTGGTCACCGTGGAGGAGTCCCAGGGCTCGGTGCAGAACGTCAAGGAGGCGCCGCGCCGGGGCGGTAGCTACGTGTTCACCAGCCCGCCCTCGCTGGTGGGCAACGCCATGGCCGGCAACGAGCCCTTCGACGACGGCGCCGACTACCAGGATATCCGCGGCCTGTTTCCCATCCCCTCGCTGACCATGCACTTCGTGGTACGGGCCGATGCTGGCATCGAGTCCTGGGCGGATCTGGCGGACAAGGATTTCATCATCGGCAAGGGCTCCTTCGGTGCCCGCAAGGCCGCCGCCACCTTCGAGGCCTTCGGGGTGGGCGACAGCGTCAACCTGGTGGACGTGGAACTGAACGCCGCCGTACCGGCCCTCACCAACCGCCAGGTGCACGGCTTCGCCACCGCCGGTTCCTACCCCGCCCCCAACGTCATGGAGGCCGCCGCCAGCACCGATATCCGCCTGCTGTCCATGAACGAGGAACAACTGGCCCAGGCCGGCGGCGCCCGGCTGGTGATCCCGGCGGGCACTTATCCGGGGGTGGACGTGGACACCACCACGGTATCGCTGCCGGTGGGTGCCTACACCCTGGCGGCCATGGACGACGACACCGCCCACGAGATCGTCAGGATCTTCTGGGAGCGTAAATCCAACATGGCCGGGAGCAATCCCTGGTGGGGTGGGGTGACCCCGGAGATGCTGGACACCCTGGCCGCGCCGCTGCACCCGGGGGCGCTGCGTTACTACCAGGAAGCCGGGGTGGAGGTGCCGGAGAAACTGCGTTAGACCTTCATGTAGCCCCGCTCCGTCGGCCCGCGGTTTTGTGAACAATCGTGGGAGTCGGCGGAGCGGGAACGCCTGACCGTTACACTGGGGGCCATAATTTCAGGACAGTTTCCATGGCGATCCCTGGCGTAATGAATCACTACCAGAACAATCACAACCCCTGGTTCATCGACCGTCTCCGTGTTCCAGGGCTCAGCGGCCTGGATTTCAAGCCCTGGTGCTTCACGGCCGGCCTGACCCTGACTGTGCTGGGTATCTGGCTGCTGCGAGACGCCTGGGCGTTCCGCGATATGCCGCTGCTGGCGAATGCACTGGTAGCCTGCCTGTTACCGGGCCTGGGCCTGCTCTACCGGGGCCTGTTTCCGGTGAACGGGGTACTGGCCCTGGGCAGTCTGCTGATCTGGATGTTCCTGGCCGGCGCGGTCCGATCCCTGGAGGAACCCGAGATCCTGCTGACGGTGCACATGCTGGCGGGTTGCACATTGTTCCTGTTACCCGGACTGGTGCTGCTGCGCATCGCCGCCTGGGAATCCGCCGCCACCGCCGGCCTGGGGGATCCGCTGGACGATACCTATCTTCGCGATGAGGATCCGGACGACCCGGTGGGCTGGGCGCCCGCCGACCAAGCGCCCGGCGCGAGCCACCGTCGGGCCGATGATACCCGGGAACACCCTCACCCGCCCCCGCCCAGTGCATCCGCGGAATCCCGCCGACGCGCCAGTCTGCGAACCCTGGGCCTGACGGACGATGTGCCGCTGCTTCAGATCCGCGCCGCCTATCGTCGGGAAATCGCCCGCTACCACCCCGACCGGGTGGCCCATCTCGGCCCCGAACTGGTGACACTGGCCGAGCGCAAGGCCGCCGAGATCAATCTGGCCTACGACTATCTGGTGCGCCGGGAGCACCAGCATAATGGCTGATTCCGGCCCTCCACCCGGTATCACCGAATCGGCGCCGTTCGGGCCTATGCTTCTCCCGCATTGCTGACGGCCGCTCCTTGCGGCATTACACTGTCGGCCTATCCACAAGCCAATAACCACCACCATGGCCGCCGACACCACCCTCGCCGCACCCCGGCCGATGCGTATCATCGGCCTGATCAGCGCCGGGCATTTCTTCAGTCATTTCTACATGCTGCTGTTGCCCCCGCTGTTCCCGGTGCTGCGCGAGGTGTACGGCGTGGGCTTCACCGAGCTGGGCCTGGCCATCACCGCCTTCAGCGTGGTCACCGGCCTCACCCAGGCGCCGGTGGGTTTTCTGGTGGATCGGATCGGCGCCCGCCAGTTGCTGGTGGCCGGGGTGCTGCTGGAGTCTTTGGCGATCCTGCTGATCGGGGTGTTTCCGTATTACCTGGCGCTGGTGGGACTGATGATGCTGGCGGGACTGGCCAATGCGGTGTATCACCCGGCCGATTACTCGATCCTGAATGCCTCGGTGCCGGGCGAGCGCATGGGCCGGGCCTTCTCGTTGCATACCTTCGCCGGCTATCTGGGCGATGCGGTGGCGCCGGTGACCATCATCGCCCTCCTTGGCTGGGTGGGCTGGCAGCAGGGACTGGTGCTGTGCGGGCTGGCGGGTACCGCGGTGGGGCTGTTGCTGTGGCTGAACGGCGACGCCTTCCGGGATATCCATCCCACCGCTGGCGGCCCGCCGGGCGGCGGGGCGTCACCCGCCGGCTGGCGGCTGCTGCTCGGCCTGCCGGTGATCATGGGTTTTCTGTTCTTCGTGGGGATCTCCCTCACCGGGCGGGGCCTCAGTGGCTTCGGGGTATCGGCCCTGACCCTGGAGGGGGTGAGCCTCGGTGGCGCCAGCGCGGTGATCTCGGCGTTTCTGTTCGCCGCCCCCGTGGGGGTGCTGCTGGGCGGTGGCATCGCCGACCGGGTGCGCCACCACCACCGGGTGGCGGCGGGGTGTTTCCTGGTGATGGCGACGGCGGTGGCGCTGGTGGCGTGGCTGCAGCCGCCATTGATCGTGGTGGGGGTGTTGCTGGCCATCGCCGGGCTTGCCAACGGCATCGTCGCGCCGTCCCGGGACATGATGATCCGCGCCGTCACCCCGCCCGGGGCCATGGGCAAGGTGTTCGGCTTCGTCTCCACCGGCTTCAACGTGGGCGGGATCGTCGGCCCGCCCCTGTTCGGCTATCTGCTGGACCACGCCGCGCCGGTGACGGTGTTCTGGACGGTGGCGCTGATGAGCCTGATCACCGTGGCGACGGTGCTGGAGACCGGTCGGCGGGGGCACCGACGCTAGCTGCTGATGTAGTTCTCCAGCTGCTGGATGGTGCTCTGCTGCTCGCGGATCACCGCCTTCACCAGATCGCCGATGGACACCATGCCGGCCACCTGGCCCTCCTCCACCACCGGCAGGTGGCGGATCCGGCGCTCGGTCATCACCGACAGCCCCTCCTGCACGTCGCACTCCGGGGTGATGGTCACCACCCCGGCGGTCATGATGTCGCGCACCAGAGTCTCCCGGGAAGAACGATCCCGCAGGATCACCTTGCGGGCGTAGTCCCGTTCAGAAACGATGCCGGCCAGCGCGTCGCCATCCAGCACCAGCAAGGCCCCCACATCGTGGTCGGCCATGGCCCGCACGGCCTCGTAGACGGTGGCATCGGGACCGATGCTGTAGACCTTCGGACCCTTGCGGTCCAGCAACTGGCGAATGGTGGTCATGGCTGCTCCTCTTCAGTGACAACGGATGTTTTTGCAGACGACCTGGAATTTTTTCCAGATGTAGCCCAGAAACCGGCGCAGATCAACCCACGGATGCCCCATCCGGCATCCTCGCCGGGTTTGACTATACTTGGAGTCGCACAAAACAGGCCATCAGGCCAACAACCACCTGGAGGAAACCTCATGTCCATTCTCGCCAGAGCCCTGGCCGCCTGCCTGCTGGGCGGCCTGCTCGGTGTGGCCCAGGCCGCCGAGCGCCCCGAGGAGATCGTCATCGGCATCACCGCCTTCCTGTCGGGACCTGCCTCGGTGTTCGGTGAACCCGGTCAGGCCGCCGCCGAGATGATCATCGACAACATCAACGCCCAGGGCGGCATCGATGGCGTGCCCGTCCGGGCCATCTACGTGGACGAGGGTGCCGGCGGCGAGCACGTGGTCTCGGAGTACCGCCGCCTGGTGCAGCAGGAGGGGGTGTCGGCCATGCTGGCGTCGATTTCCTCCGGCAACTGCAACCAGATCGCGCCGGTGGCCGAGGATCTCAAGATGCTGAACATCATGTGGGACTGCGGCACCCAGCGCATCTTCGAGGAGGGCGATTATCGCTATGTGTTCCGCACCCAGGCCAATGCCACCCCGGAGATGGTGGCCACGGTGCTGTATCTGCTGAAGACCAAGCCCGATTTCCAGACCATCGCGGTGGTGAACCAGGACTACGCCTGGGGCCGGGAGTCCTGGAAAATCTTCTCCACTGCGCTGAAGGCGCTGAAGCCCGATGTGCAGGTGGTGGCCGAGCTGTTCCCCAAGTTCGGCGCCCCGGACTACTCCACCGAGATCAGCCGGCTGTCGGCGCTGCGCCCCGACGTGGTGCTGTCCACCTCCTGGGGCGGCGATCTGGACACCTTCGTGCGCCAGTCCGCCCAGCGGGGGTTGACCGGCATGTCCACCTTCGTACTGCCGCTGGCGGAGAGTTCCCTGCAACGCCTCGGCAAGGATCTGCCCGAGGGGGTGATCGTTGGCGGACGGGGTGATCATTACTTCCTGCACCCGGAGTTCCGGGACGATCCGGCCTTCCAGGCATTCTCGGCCGAGTTCCGCGAGAAGACCGGCGCCTATCCCATCTACCCGGTATTCCACATGGCCCAGGCGCTGGCCGCGCTCCAGAAGGCCTACGAGATCGCCCTGGAGAACAGCGAGGCATGGCCGGACACCGAGGCGCTGGTGGATGCCATGGAGGGGATAGAGTTTCGCGGCCTCACCCGCCCGGTACGGCTGCGCGAGGACCATCAGGGGCTGGAGGACCAACTGCTGGGCACCACCGTCCATAGCGATACCCACGACTTCGCGGTGCTGGACAACATCATGATCTTCCCGGCCGATCCCATCACCACCCCGGTGGGGCAGATCTCCGAGGAATGGGTGGAGACCCTGGACCCGGCCATGCTGGAGATGGAGGTCGACACCTACCAGCACGGCCAGTAGATGACCCCGCAGTTACTGTGGCTGGCCACCCTGGACGGGGTGGCCTATGCCGCGCTGGTGTTTCTGGTGGCGGTGGGGCTGACCCTGATCTTCGGGGTGTTGCGGGTGCTGAACGTGGCCCACGGGAGCTTCTACGCCATCGGCGCCTACACGGCCGCGAGCCTCGGCATCGCCATCAGTAGCGGCGGGCTGCCGGGCTGGCTCAGCTACCCGGCGCTGATTCTCGCGGCGGTGCTCATCGGAACCCTGCTGGGCAGTCTCATCGAGCGCCAGTTGCTGGCGCGGATCTACGGCAAGGAGGAGGTGCTGCAACTGCTGGTGACCTTTGCCGTGTTCATGATCCTGGAGGACGTGCAGCGACTGGTGTGGGGGGTGCAGCCCTACTTCCAGGACACCCCGCTCAGATTGCTCGGCACCATGGAGGTGGCGGGGGTGTTCTACACCCGCTACCAACTGCTGGTGTTGCCCGCCACGGCGCTGGTGGTACTGGTGGGCTTGCGGCTGTTCCTGCGCCATACCCTGCAAGGTCGGGTGATCCTTGCCGTGACCCAGGACCGGGAGGCGGCCATGGCCATGGGGATCGACGCCCATCGGGTGTATCTCACCACCTTCGTGCTGGGGGCGAGCTTCGCCGCCCTCGGCGGTGCGCTGGCCTCGCCCACCACCGCGCTGGTGCCGGGCATCGGCTCGGACATGATCGTGCTGTCGTTCGCGGTGGTGGCCACCGCCGGGCTGGGGCAAGTGGAGGGGGCGGCGCTGGCGGCGCTGCTCATGGGGCTGGGGCGCTCCTTTGCGGTGTACATGTATCCGGAATTCGAGGTGCTGATGCCGTATCTGATCATGGTGGTGGTGTTGCTGATCCGGCCCCAGGGCCTGTTCGGCGTGGCCGAGACCCGGAGGATCTGATGCTGCGCGCGCTTCCCCCGGTGATTCTTGCGTTACTGCTGGCGGTGCTGCCGCTGCTGGCCACCTGGACCACGGTGGTGCTGACCCTGGCGCTGGCCAAGGGACTCGCGGTGCTCGGCATCGTGGTGTTGCTGCGAGCCGGCCAGGTATCCTTCGGCCATGCCCTGTATTTTGCCGCCAGCGGCTACGCGGCGGCGTTCCTGGCCGGCAGTCTCGGCGGCGGCGAGGTGCTGGTGTTGCTGCTGGCCGGGCTTGCCACCTCGCTGCTGCTGGGGCTTGCCATCGGCTGGTTCGTGGTGGGTTACCGCTATATCTTCTTCGCCATGCTGAATCTGGCCTTCTCCATGGTGCTGTACTCGCTGCTGGAGAAGTTCTTCCATATCACCGGGGGCAGCGACGGCCTGCGAGTACCCCGCCCCACCCTGTTGGGGATGACCCTGGAGCGGGCCGAGTTCGAACTGGGGCTTTTCTACCTCACCCTGGGACTGGCGGTGCTGGCGGCTTTTCTGGTGCACCGTTATCTGGCCTCGCCGCCGGGGCAGGCGCTGGCGGCGCTGAAGACCAACGAGACCCGGCTGGAGTATCTAGGGGTGTCGGCGCGGGCGGTGTTCCTGGGCGGTTACCTGATCTCGGCGCTGCTGGCCGGTCTCGGCGGCACCCTACAGGCGCTGGTGCAGGGGCTGGTGACCCCGGAGATGGGCTACTGGGTGGCCTCCGGGGAACTGGTGTTCATCGCCATCCTGGGCGGCGCCGGCCATGTGATCGGGGCCTTCGCGGGGGCGCTGGTCTACGAGTTCGTGCAGATCTACGCGGCGGCGTTTGCCGCCGATGTCTGGCAGTTGATCCTGGGCACGGTGCTGCTGCTGATCATCCTGTTCGCTTCCCGGGGGCTGGTGGGGATGTACCAGGATCTGTGGCGGCGTGGCGAGGGCAAGGAGGCCGCCCCGTGAGCGCATTGCTGGAGGCGGAGGATCTGCACATCAACTTCGGCGGCGTACAGGCCGCCGGCGGCATCAGCCTGACCGTGGAGAGCGGCGAGCGGCTGGCCATCATCGGCCCCAACGGCGCCGGCAAGACCACCTTCATCAACATCTGCACGGGCTACCTCAAGCCCCAGCAGGGCCGGGTACGGTTTCGCGACGCCGAGATCACCGCCCGCCCGCCCCGGGCCATCACCCGCCTGGGGATCGCCCGCTCCTTCCAGATCCCGCAACTGTTCGCCGAGCATACAGTGCTGGAGAACCTGCTGCTCGGCGCGGCGGTGCGGGACCGCGCCTGGCGGCCCTGGTGGCGCCTGAGCGGGCTCGGCCAGCGCGCCGAGATGCTGGAACTGCTGGCGCTCTTCGAGCTACAGACGGTGGCCGGGCAGACCATCGCGGGGCTGCCCGAGGGGGTGCGAAAACTGGTGGATATCGCGCTGGCGCTGGCGCTGCGCCCCCAGCTTCTGCTGATGGACGAGCCCACCAGCGGGGTCTCCTCCCAGGAGAAGTTCACGGTGATGGACACCCTGGACCGGGTACTTCGCGAGCGCGGCGTGACAGCGGTGTTCGTGGAGCACGACATGGAGGTGGTGAGCCGCTACGCCCACCGGGTGGCGGTGTGGAGCGGCGGCAGGATCCAGGCGCTGGGCCCCCCCGACACGGTGCTCAACGACCCGGCGGTGCGCGCCGATGTGATAGGGCTATGAGTATGCTNGAAGTGGCCGATCTGGACGCCCATATCCAGGGCGTGCATGTGCTGCGGCACCTGGCGCTTGGCGTGGCGGCGGGCGAGACCGTGGCGCTGATCGGCCGTAACGGCGCCGGCAAGACCACCCTGCTGCGTACCGTGATGGGCTTTGTGGCGGAGGTGGCGGGAGCGCTTCGCTTCCAGGGCGAGGATCTGCGCGCACTGCCCGCCCACCAGCGCCCGCGCCTGGGCATCGGCTATGCGCCGGAGGATCGTCGGCTGTTCGCCGCCTTCGACGTGGAGGCGAATCTGCTGCTGCCGGCCCAGGTCTGTAAGCTCGCGCCCGCCACGGTGCGCGAGCGGTTGGAGCTGGTCTACACGGTGTTGCCGGAGCTGAAGGAACTGCGGGGCCGCCCAGCGGGCTCGGTGAGCGGCGGCCAGGGCAAGATGGTGGCGCTGGGCCGGGCGCTGATGGTGGGCTCGCGGCTGGTGTTGCTGGACGAGCCCTTCCAGGGACTCGCGCCGGTGTTGGCCAACCGCTATGCCGAGGCACTGCGGCGACTGCGGGATCAGACCCACGATGTCGGGCTGCTGATCACCGAGTCCAATCCGGGGCTGCTGCGGGATTTCGCCGACACCACCTATGTCATCGAGCGGGGCGAGGTGAGCCGGATGGCACCGTAGCAGGCATTCGCGCCTACGAATCCTCGCCCGTGGTCAGCGTCTCCAGATGGGCCTGGGCCAGCGACTCGATCTCCTCCAGCAGGAAATCGTCCACCAGTTGCCTGACATTCTCCACCACCGGCGTCAGGGCCGGCGCACTGGACCATGCATCCAGCAAGCCCTGGATGCCGCTCACATCGCCCTGTCGGGCCAGTTCCAGAAGCTCGGTGGCCTGTCCGGCATCCAGCCGGACCTCGACATCGGGTCCGGCCTGGGGCGCCTCGGCGGCCGGTGCCGGGGCGGGACCGGCGCCGCTGGCGGGGGTCTCGTAACGCCAGTCCAGCTTCAGATGTCGCTGCAACAGATCCAGCAGCTTATCGGCCCGCACCGGCTTGGGGATGAAGGCGTTGCAACCGGCGGCGAAGGACTCCGCCTCGTGGTAGTCGAACACGCTGGCGGAGACCGCGATCACCGGGGTCTCGTCCAGCCCCGGTGCCTTGCGAAGCCGCCGCACCACCTCGAACCCGTCCATCACCGGCATCACCAGATCGGTGAGGATGAGATCGGGCTTCTCCGCCAGCGCGATCTCCAGACCCTGGCCACCGTCGGTGGCCTCCAGCACCTGGAATCCCAGGGGCGTGAGCAGGCTTCGCATCACCGAGCGGTTCTCCCAGCGATCGTCGATGACCAGCAGCCGCCGGGCCGGGCCGTGGTAGCCGGTGATCACCGGCTGGGGTCGGTGCTCCCGGGGCACCAGTGTATGCACCTCGGGCAGATCCAGGGCGAACCAGAACACGCTGCCCGAGCCCGGCTGGCTGGAGACGTGGATCTCGCCGCCCATCAGATCCAGCAGCCGGCGGGTGATGGACAGCCCGAGCCCGGTGCCCTCGGCCCGGTAACGCTGATCCCCCACCTGCTTGAAGGGCTCGAAGATCTGCGACAGTTCCCGCTCGTCGATGCCCACCCCGGTATCCTCCACCTGGAAGCGGATGCGCTGGTGGTGATAACCCACCTTCAAGCTCACGCCCCCCTGGTCGGTGAACTTCACGGCGTTGGAGAGCAGGTTGATGAGAATCTGGCGCAGGCGTTTCTCATCGGCCCGCACCCCCAGCGGCAGGCTGGAGAGGGGCTCGTAGAGAAAGGCGATGCCCTTCTGCTCGGCGCGCATCTGGAAAAGCTCCGCCAACCCCTGGAGAAACTCCGGCAGGCTGAAGTCCGTGGGATAAAGCTCGATGCGGTTGGACTCGATCTTGGCCAGATCCAGCACGTCGTTGATCAGGGTGAGCAGATAATCGCCGCTTTTCTGGATGATCTCGGCCCCCTCGCGTTGACTCTTGGTGAGTCCCCGGTCCCGCAGCAGGATCTGCGCATAGCCCAGAATGCCGTTCAGCGGGGTGCGAAGCTCATGGCTCATATTGGCCAGGAAGGTGCTCTTGGCGTGGTTGGCCACCTCGGCGGCCTCCTTGGCCCTGAGCAGCGCCATCTCCGCCGCCCGGCGCCGGGTGATGTCCTGGAAGGTACCGGTGATGCGGGTCACCTGGCCGTCCTCGCGGCGCGCCTGCCCCACGGTGCGCACCCAGATCCGCCGCTGCCGGGCGGTGATCATCTCCGCTTCCAGTTCGAAGTTCTCGCCCTCGCGGATGGCCCGCTCCAGCGCCGCAGACACGCTGGCGCGGTACTCCGGGGCGAAGAACTCGATGGCATTTGCCACGGTGGGCTGGAAATCGGCGGGCACCTGGAAGATCTCGTGGATCTGTTCGGTCCAGCGCAGGGTGTTGGTCGCGATCTCCACTTCCCAGCCGCCCATCCGGGCGATGCGCTGGGTCTCCCGCAGCATGGCCTCGCTCAACCGCACCGCCTCGGTGCGCTCGGCCACGTCCCGTTCCAGGCGCTGGCTGTATTCCTTGAGGAGGCGCTCGGCCTCCACCCGGTCGTTGACATCCATGGCCATGCCGAGAATGCCCGCCACCTGGTTATTGGCATTGTGCAGGGGGATTTTGCTGGTCTCCAGCCAGCGATACTCGCCGTCGGTGAGTACCCGCTCGACGAAGCGAAGCTTCGCCGTATCGCTGCCCATGACCTGCTCGTCGTCGTCGCGAAACGCCTGGGCGTTGTCCAGGTTGAACAGTTCATAGTCGTTGCGCCCCACCACATCGGCCTCCTCCTGCTGGCCGGCCATGCGGGCGAACTGGCGATTGCAGCCGAGATAACGGCTCTGGCGATTTTTCCAGAACACCATCATGGGCATGTGCCGCAGCAGCGCCTCCAGCACCAGCCGCTCCATGGCGTTCAAGCCCGCCTCCTCCGGCATCGCCGGTGGTTCCAGCCGGGCGATCATCAGTACCCGGTCCTGCTGGCGACAACAACTGAGACCGGCCTCCAGCAGGCTGCCGTCGGCCAGTCGCAGGCGCAATCCCAGATCCACCGCATTGCCGGTGGCCCCGCAGGCCACCTGCCAGCGGCTGTCGGAGAGATCCGGCGACAGGGTCCAGGGCCGTAGCTGGCGAAGCGTCTCCCGGCCATATCCCAGGTGCGCCTCGGCAGCGGGATTCCAGTGACACAGTTCGCCGGTCTCGGCCGACCAGACCAGCACCGGATCGTGGAGGCGGTTGAATATGCCGCCGAACTCCGCCGGGATGGCGGTGGCGACTGCCGGGTCCGGATGCTCCATGGTGATATTCCCTCCTGATATGCCGCCATTATAAAGCATCAATACCCGCTGCCGCAGGGCCGGCTGGATTCCCCGCCACCGGCTGCTACCCTTTAGGCGCAATGCCGCCCCGTCACCCCTCGACCGTTCCATGATCCGTTATGCCGTCCTGGTGCTGGCCCTGGCCAGCGTGGGTTTTCATCTGTATCTGATTTTCTCCGGCCTGATCGGCAATCTGGTGAGCCGCCCCGTGCATCTGGCGCTGGCGCTGCCCTGGGTGTTCCTGTTGCGAGAAGGCGAGCATCGCTGGCAACGCACCCTCGGGATGGTCTGGTGCGCGCTGGGGCTGTGGGCCTGCGGCTATATCGTCTGGCAGCGGCAGGCGCTATCCGATCAGTACGGTTATCTGGAGGGGCCGGTGCAGTTCTTTCTGGCGGCGGTGCTGATTCTCACGGTGCTGGAGATGGCCCGCCGGGCCATCAAGCTGGCGCTGCCGCTGGTGGCGGTGATCGCCCTGGCCTACGGCATGTTCGGTCAGTACCTGCCGGGGGAGTTCGGCCATCCGGGGATCCCGCTGGCGAGTCTTCTCGGCAATCTCACCATCGCCGAGGCCGGTATCTGGGGGCCGCTGGCGGGGGTGTCGGTGAACGTGGTGGCGGTGTTCATCCTGCTGGGTTCCATGGTGGGAGCGGGCGAGGGGGGCACCGGCTTCATGTCCCTGGCCACCCGGCTGGCTGGCCGCTACCGGGCTGGCGCCGCCAAGGTGTCGGTGCTGGCCTCGGCATTGTTCGGCTCCATCTCCGGTTCAGCCTCGGCCAACGTGGCCTCCACCGGCTCGGTGACCCTGCCGGCCATGAAGCGGCTGGGCTATCCACCGGCGTTCGCCGCCGCGGTGGAGGCAGTGGCCTCCAGCGGCGGCCAGATCATGCCGCCGCTGATGGGGGCCGGAGCCTTCGTGATGGTGGAGTTACTGCAACTGTCCTACAGCCGCATCATGCTGGCGGCGATCCTGCCGGCGTTGCTGTTCTTCTGGGCGGTGTGGGCGGGCGTGGATCACTATGCCCGGCGCCACGGGCTACGGGGCATGGCGCCGGAGGCGTTGCCCTCGCGGGCCGAAGTGCTGGGCACCGCGCCGTTTTTCCTGCTGCCCTTCGGGGTGTTGCTGGGGATGCTGTTCTTCACCGACTACACGCCCCAGTACGCCGCCGGCATCGCCATTCTGGTATCCATGGGCCTGTTGATCACCGATCGCTCCTGGCGACTGGCGCCGGGGGCGGGCTGGCAGCGGTTTCTGGATGGCTCGGTGGACGCCGCCCGCCATATTGCCGGTATCGCCTCCATCATCCTCTGCGCGGGGATCGTCATCGGGGTGTTGAATCTCACGGGTCTCGGGGTGAAGGTGACCTCCATGATCATCGGCTTCTCCGGGGGAGAACTCATCCCGGCGCTGCTGCTCACCGCGCTGGCCTGCCTGATCCTCGGCATGGAGGTGCCCACCACCGCCGCCTACATCATCTGCATCTCGGTGGCCGGACCCGCCCTGCAGACCCTGGGCATGCCCGCCCTGCACGCCCATCTGTTCGTGTTCTGGTATGCGCTACTGTCCACCATCACGCCGCCGGTGTGCGGCACGGTGTTCATCGCCGCGGGCATGGCCGACGCACCCTGGTTGCGGGTGGCGGATCGGGCCATGCGGCTGGGCCTGGGGCTGTATCTGGTGCCGCTGGCGTTTGTCGCCAATCCGGCGCTGCTGGCCCCCCACGAGGCGCCGCTGGGGGCCTTGCTGGCGCTCATCAAGGTGGGTTTTGGGCTGTGGTTGCTGAGCCTTGCGCTGATGGCCCGGGAGTGGCGCTGGCACTGGCGGTTGGGGGCCGGCGGGCTGGGCGCGGTGGCGGTGTTCCTGGGGCTACCCGGGAGTTGAGATGCCATGGCCAGCGTCCTGGAGGTGGTGCTGCCGGTGTTCGGGATCCTGTTCCTCGGTTACGGCGCGGCGTGGGGGGGCTGGTTCGACGAGGGGGCGCAGCGGGGGCTGGGCCTGTTCGTGTTCAACTTCGCCATCCCCATTCTGCTGTTTCGCACCCTGGCCCAGGCGAGCCTGCCGCCCGAGCCGCCCTGGGGCCTGTTGCTGAGTTATTATCTGGGCACCGTCGGGGTTTTTGTCGCGGGCATGCTGGGAGCGCGGCTGCTGGGTCACCGGGCGCTGGATATGCAGGCCATTGTCGGTTTCGCCGGGTGCTTCTCCAACACTGTGCAGATCGGCATGCCGCTGATTCTGAAGGCGCTGGGGGAGCGGGCGGCGTTGCCCCTGTTCCTGGTGATCGCCTTCCATGGGCTTTTGCTGATCACGCTGCTCACGGTGGTGATGGAACTGGCCCGGGGCAGCACCGGGAGCCTGCGCCGGTTGCCCCTGAACACCGCCCGGGGTCTGCTGGGCAATCCCATCATCGTCGGGCTACTGGCGGGGCTCGGGTACAACCTGCTGGACTTGCCGTTGCCAGCGGCGCTGGACCGGATCGCCGGGACCATGGGCGAGGCGGTGGTGCCGTGCGCGCTGTTCTCCATGGGGGCGGGGCTGAGCCGTTACCGCATCGCCGGCAGCTTACGGGAGGCGGTCCTGCTGGTGGGGTTGAAGAATGTCCTGCATCCGCTGCTGGTCTATCAACTGGCCACCCGGGTGTTCGCCCTGAACGAACTCTGGCTGATGGTCACGGTGCTGCTGGCGGCACTGCCTATCGGCGTGAATCCCTTTCTGTTCGCCCAGCGCTATCAGGTGGGGGCGCCGGCGGTGACCACCGCCATTGTTCTCTCCACCGCCCTGTCGGTGGCCACCCTGTCGGCATTGCTGGTGTGGTTCCGGATCTAGCCCACGGTCGACGCTGTTTACCGCCCTGTGTATAGTGCCGGGATCGTTTCATCAGACCGTCATTATTCATCATGGCCAGCCCCAAACCTCCCCGATTCGACACCCTGGCCCTGCACGCTGGCCAACAACCCGACCCCCTGTACGGCAGCCGGGCCACCCCCATCTACCAGACCACCTCCTTCGTGTTCCGCGACACCGACCACGCCGCCTCCATATTCAACGGCGAGCGGGCCGGGCATGTGTACTCGCGGATCACCAATCCCACGCTGGCGGTGCTGGAAGAGCGGATCGCCGCGCTGGAGGGCGGCGTGGGCGCCATCGCCACCGCCAGCGGTCAGGCGGCACTGCATCTGGCCATCGGCACCCTGATGGGCGCCGGCGGCCACATCGTCGCCTCCCGGGCATTGTACGGCGGCTCCCATAACCTGCTGGCCTACACCCTGCCCCGTTTCGGTATCCAGACGAGCTTTGTGGATCCCCGGGATCCGGCGGCGTTCGCCGCCGCCATCCGCCCCGAGACCCGCCTGGTGTACGGCGAGGTGCTGGGCAATCCGGGGCTGGACGTGCTGAACATCCCGGTGGTGGCCGGGGTCGCCCACGAGGCCGGACTGCCCCTGCTGGTGGACGCCACCTTCACCACCCCTTACCTGTGCCGGCCGCTGGATCACGGCGCGGATCTGGTGTATCACTCCGCCACCAAGTTCCTCAGCGGCCACGGGGTGGTGATCGGCGGGTTGCTGGTGGACGGCGGGCGCTTCGACTGGGAGGCATCCAGGCGCTTCCCGGAACTCACCGAGCCCTACGAGGGGTTCCACGATCTGGATTTCGTGGAGGAGTTCGGTCCGGCGGCGTTCCTGATGCGAGCCCGTAAGGAGGGCCTGCGGGATTTCGGCGCCTGTATGAGTCCCACCACCGCCTTTCATATTCTCCAGGGTATGGAGACCCTATCGCTGCGCATGCAGCGCCACGTGGAGAACACCCGGCGGATCATCACTTTTCTGGACAAGCACGAGGCGGTGGAGAGCATCAGCTACCCGGAACTGCCCGAACACCCGGACCATGCGCTGGCGCTGGAGCTGCTGCCCCGGGGGTGCGGGGCGGTGTTCAGTTTCAACATCCAGGGCGGTCGCCCAGCCGGGCGGCGCTTCATCGAGAGCTTGCAGGTATTCTCCCATCTGGCCAACGTGGGAGACGCCAAATCCCTGGTGATCCACCCGGCCTCCACCACCCATCACCGGATGGATGCGGCGGCGCTGGCGGCAGCGGGTATCGGGGAAGGCACCATCCGCTTGTCGGTGGGACTGGAGGACCCGGAGGATCTGATCGACGATCTGTCCCGGGCCCTGAAAACCTCCCAGCGAGGGTAGACCATGGAACTTCAGGTCGGGGATCAACGAATTTATGCCTACACCGGCAACCGCCCGTTCCGGGAGGATCAACCGGTACTGGTGTTCCTCCACGGCGCCAGCATGGATCACAGCGTCTGGTTGCTGCAGAGCCGTTATTTCGCCCACCACGGGTACAGCGTGCTGGCGGTGGATCTACCCGGCCATGGTCGCTCCGGGGGCGAGGCGCTGGATAGTATTCCAGCGCTGGCGGACTGGACGGCGACGTTTCTGGAAACTGCGGGCGTTACACAAGCAGCCCTGGTGGGCCACAGCATGGGCTCGCTGGTGGCGCTGGAAACGGCAGCTCGCCACCCAACCCGGGGGCGGGCACTGGCCCTGCTCGGCACCGCGGTGCCCATGCCGGTGGGCCCGCCGCTGCTAGCCGCCGCCGAGCGCGACGATCATGCGGCGGTGGAGATGATCACCCTCTGGGGACTCGGCGACCGGGCGCCGCTGGGCGGAAACCGGGTACCCGGGCTGTGGATGATGGGTGGCGTGGAACGACTGCTGGAACGGGCGGCGCCAGGGGTGTTGTACCGGGATCTGAAGGCCTGCAACGATTATCAGCACGGGCTGGAGAGCGCTGCCCGGGTCCAGTGCCCCGTCCAGTTGATCCTCGGCAGCGAGGATCGGATGACGCCCGTGAAGACGGCCCGCCAGTTACAGGAGCAACTCACCGGTGCACGGACCGTGGTGCTGGACGACTGCGGACATATGATGATGGTGGAACGGCCGGATCAGACGCTGGATGCCCTGATCGCGGCCGGTTTGTGATCGCACCGTTACCGATGCCGTGGAGGCGGATCTGCGCCCGCCCCTACTGCGCCAACTGGTTCATCAACGCCTCGGCATCGGCGCGCCGGGCGAATTGCTCACCGGAACTCAGCAGGCCCTGCAACTCCTTACGTGCCTCCTCAAGCCTGCCCACCCGCTGATACGCCACCGCCAGGTGGTAGCGGATATCGGGGATATGAGGCGCCTGCACGGCCGCCTGTTGCAACAGCAGCAGACCCCGCTGCACCTCGCCCTCCTCCACCAGGATCCAGCCCAGGGTGTCGGTGATCTCGGGTCGATCAGGCGCCAGTTCCACCGCCCGCTCGGCCCGTGCCACCGCCCGCTCGTCGCCCACCACATGGTACAGCCAGGCCAGGTTGTTCAGGGCTACCACGTTATCGGGTTGCTGGTCGAGGAGTTGCTCGTACTCGGCGATGGCGTCCTCCTGCCTGCCCGTCTGATCCAGGTACATGGCCAGTTGCAGCCTGACCCGATGATCATCGGGCTGCACCGCCAACCAGTTGCGAAGTGCCGTGGCCGCCGCCTCGTGATCGCCAGCCTGGCGCCGGGCGTTGCTGGCCAGCAACGCCAGTTGACCGCTGGAGGCGATGTCATAGGCCTGCTGGTAGGCACCGGCGGCGGCAGTGAAATCCTTCTGCTGGGCGAGCACATCTCCCTCCAGCTTGTGTCCAACCGAAGCCGACTCATCGAGATTCTGTAATACCCGGGCGGTCTCCAGGGCCCGTTCCGGACGCCCGGCACGGGCGTATACCTGCACCTTACCCACCAGCGCCGGCACGAAATCCTCCCGCAACGCCAGAGCCCGATCCAGCGCCTGGATGGCATCGTCGTGCTCGTCCAACTGGGTGTGGGCAGAGGCGATTAACTGCCAGAGTTCGGGGGAATCGGCCTGCTCGTCGAGAATTTCCTGAAACTGGGAGAGGGCGTCCCGGGGCCGATCATTGGCCAGCAGGGCCAGTCCCATGCTGCGCGCCACCGTGGGGTCATCCGGGAACTGGATACGCAGGGTACGCACCATGTTCAGGGCCTCACGGCTTTCCTGGTTTTCCAGGTACTTGCGAACCAGCAACATTCCGGTCTGGAGGGATTCCGGATGGGACTCCCAGGCTTTTTCCAGCAATGTCAGTTGCTGGGATCCATCGCCCCGGCGCTCGGCCAATCCGGCCAGACCCAGCAGCGCCTCCAGGTTGTCCGGGTCCTGCTGAAGGATACTGTTGTAGGCGCCCTCGGCAGCCGACAGATCGTTCTGCTGGGTATGCAGACGCGCCAGGTTGACCCAGGCGGTGGTGAAGGAAGGCTGGATCTCCAGGGCCTTCTCGAAGGCCTGCTGGGCCTCTTCCACACTGCCCTCGGCCATCCGCGCCAGGCCCAGCAGGTTATGGGGCATGGCGTTGTCCGGCAGTTTCTCCACCAGTTCGGCGGCGGCCTGCACCGCCTGGGCCTGATTGTTGTTGCGCAGGTGGGCGAGCACCAGTAGCACATCGGCCTGCAGCAGACCCTGGCCCAGATCCACCGCACTCTCCAGTTCGGTCACCGCCTGATCGGTGGCGCCGCTGGCCAGATGGGACAGGGCCAGCTGGGTGCGAATCGCCGAGATGTCGGGGGCGATCTCGGCCGCCTGCTGGAGATAACGGTTACCGAGATCGTACTCGCCGCTTTGCAAATAGGCGCTGCCCAGCAGGGCCAGCAACTGGGGGTCATCGGTCTGGCCGGCTCCGTCCAGGGCCACCCGCAGGGTCTCGATAGCCTGATCGGGACTCTGTAGCTTCATCTTGGTGGCGGCCAACAGCTTGCGGGCCGGCAGATGTTCGGGGTGGGCACCGACGAAGCGCAGCAGATGGCTCTCGGCCTGGGCCAGGTTGTTCTGGTTGTAGTGCAGGGCACCCAGCAACAGAAAACTCGGCATGTGATTGGGTGCGGCCCGGATCACCCGGCGTAGCGCCAGATCCGCCGCCTCCAGATCATTGTCCTGGAGCAGCAATCTGGCATCCAGGAAATTGGCTCCCGGATGTTCGGGTCGCACCTCCAGCACCCGGACTACATCCGCCCGCGCCGACTCGGCATCACCCTGCACCAGGGCAGCCTCGGCGCGCCCCAGCAAGGCGATGATATTACCGGGCTGTACCTCCAGCGCCTTCTCGAAGGCGGCCAGCGCCGCCGCATGATCGTTGTTCATGCGGTCCAGTTCGCCTTTCACCACCCAGCCCTCGATCCGCTCCGGACCCTGGTCCACCAGGCGGGTGACGATCCGGCGTGCCTCGTCGAAGTCGCTCTCGGCCAGCGCCAGGCGAGCCACCCCCAGCAGGCCGTCGTAGTTCTCCGAATCCAGGGCCAGCGCCCGCATGAAACTGTCGCGCGCCTCGATGCGGTTACCCAGGGAAATCTGCGCGGTGCCCCGCAGGGCCAGCACCTCGCTTTGCAGGGCATCGGGATCGGTGGGTTCGACATCGATGGTTTCCATCAGGGTATCGAACTCACCGGTGAGCAGGTAGGCGCGGGCCAGGGGAATCAGCCAGTCCTGACGGTCGTGGTTGAGGCGCCGGGCGTATTCCAGTTCCTTCACCGCCGAGGGGCCGTCGAAGCGACGTAACTGGGTCAGACCCAGCAGGAATCTCGCCTCGGCGCTGGCCGGATCCAGTTGCAGGGCGTTCTTGAGCTGGATCTCCGCGGCCCGGTATTCCTCGTTATCGAGATAGGCCCTGCCCTCCTCGATATACTCGGCCACCTCGTCGGCCATGACGACGGATTCCGATCCAAGCACGATCAACGATCCCAGCAGGATCCCTGCAATTCGACAGGCCTTGCCACGGAACTCCCTCATGGATGCTTCTCCCCGGGCTTGCGCCCTTTTTTAGATAATCACAGAGAAAAAACTCAACCAGGAAATAATGATGAGGGCAATGATAATGACCAGGGGGAAGTTCTGAAAGTTGAACATTGTGTAATCTCCAGGTTGGGCTCAGGATGAATCGGTGGAGCGGTGGCGCGCCAGTTGTTCGGCCCGGCGTGCCGACGCCGGTATTCGTGGGTCGTCGTCGTCGAACAGGATGCGGTGGGCCGGTCCCTCCAGATCGTCGAACTGTCCGGCTTTCACCGACCACAGAAAGGCCACCAGCGCCACTGCCATGACCACCAGGGTAAGGGGAATCAACATCAACAGGATATTCATCGCGGCACCTATCGGGTCGGATAGCGGAGTCGAAACGCGTTGGCCACCACCAGCAGCGAGCTGAGGGACATACCGATGGCTGCCATCCAGGGCGCCAGCCAGCCGCTGGCCGCCAGGGGTAGGGCGATCACGTTATAGAGAATCGCCCAGCCCATGTTCTGGGCGATGATCGCCCGGGTGCGACGGGCGATGGTCACCCCCTCGTGCAGGGTCTCCAGGGATTCCGACAGCAACACCAGATCGGCACTGGCCTGGGCCAGCTGGGTACCGGTACCCATGGCCACCGAGACCTGGGCTGCACCCAGTACCGGGGCGTCGTTGATACCGTCGCCCACCATGGCCACCACCGCCTCCCGGGATTGCAACTGCCGCACCGCAGCGAGTTTATCGGTGGGACTCAGTCCTCCCTGGGCGTGGTCGATGTCCAGCCGCCGGGCCAGGGCGCGGGCCGCTGCCGGGCGATCGCCGCTCAGCATACCCACCCGCAGGCCTAGGGTCTTCAGGGACGCCACCACCGCCGGGGCCTCGGCGCGAACCTGATCGGCCAGTTCCAGCCGCCCCAGCGGACCGGTCTGGTCGGCCAGCCAGACCCGGGTCAGGCCGGCAGCATCCTGCTCGTCGGCATCGTCATGGATACCCACGAAGCCAGCGCTGCCCAGCCGGTAGCGGGTACCATCGACGGTGCCCGCCACGCCCCGTCCGGGGGTGTTGTGGATCTCGCTGGCGCCGGGTGGGGTGTCGCAGGCGTTGCGGATAGCCCGCCCCAGGGGATGTTCCGAGCCCCGCTCCAGGGCTGCCGCCAGCGCCAGTAGACGCTCCTCGCTCAGACCATCCACCAGCGACACCACCCGCTCCACCCGCAGCCGCCCCCAGGTCAGGGTACCGGTCTTGTCGAACAGCATGTGGGTGGCCCGGCCGAGGGTTTCCAGGGCCTCGCCGCTGGTGACCAGCAGACCACTGCGGGTCAGGCTGCCCACAGCGGCGGCCAGTGCCGTGGGGGTAGCCAGCGACAGCGCGCAGGGGCAGGTCACCACCAGCACCGCCAGGGTGATCTCGGCGGCGGTGGCGGCGCCGGCAATCAGCCCCCAGTATACCGCCACCACGGTGGCCACCAGCAACACCACGGCGACGAAATAACCCGCCACCCGGTCGGTGAGCTGGGCCAGTCGCGGGCGCTCGCTCTGGACCCGTTCCAGCAGCGCCACGATCCCAGCCAGGGTGGTGTTCTTGCCCACCGCCTCCACCGTCATTACCAGCGGGCTCTCCACGTTCACCGCGCCGCCCACCAGCCGATCCCCCACCCGGCGCCGCACTGGCAGGCTCTCGCCGCTGAGCAGCGCCTCGTCGACGCTGCCCTCGCCCTCGCTGATGCGCCCGTCGGCGGGCACCGTGTCGCCCGGGCGCAGCAACACCCGGTCGCCTGCTTGCAGGGCCGCCACCGGCACCTGCGCCTCGGCGCCGTCCTCGTCCACCCGGATGGCCAGGGCGGGCAGGCTGTGCAGGCGCTCCTCCACCGACAGCCCCACCCGGTGGCGGGCCGCCATCTCCAGGAAGCGGCTGGACAGCAGAAAGAAGGTGAACATGGTCACCGAGTCGTAGTAGACCTCGCCCCCGCCCCGCCAGGTGAACCAGACACTGATGGCGAATGCCCCACCCAACGCCAGGGAAACCGGCACATCCATGCTCAGGTGACGGTAGCGCAGATCCCGCCACAGACCGCGGAAAAACGGCTGGGCGGCGTAGAGCAACACTGGCACCGTGATCAGCAGGCTGACCCAGCGCAGAAACCCCTGCATGGCCCCGGTCATGCCCGCATAGTGGCCGGCGTACAGCGCCACCGCCAGCATCATCACCTGGACCATGCCCAGCGCCGCCACCGCCAGCCGGCGCAGTGCCGTGCGCTGCTCCTGGCGCTGGATGCTGTCCCGACGTCCCGGGTCGAAGGGATGGGCGCGAAAGCCGATCCTGGCCACCGCCTCCAGCACCCCGGCCAGCGAGGTACGGGATCTGTCCCAGCGCAGGCTGGCCCGATGGGTAGCGTAGTTCACCCGGAACTCCAGCACCCCCGGGATACTGTTCACGTGGCGCTCGCTGAGCCAGGCGCAGGCCGCGCAGGTGAGCCCTTCCAGAATCAACGAGGTGCTGGCCTGCTGCTCGGCATCGCATTCCACCAGCCCCTGTTGCAGATCCTCCCGGTCGTAGATGGACATATCCGCCACCCCGGACAGATCCGGCAGCGCCGGGCGCGGGCTCCAGTCGTCGCGCTGGCGGTAGAACTCCACCAGCCCCGCCGCCTCGATGGTCTCCGCCACCGCCTGGCAACCCACGCAGCAGAAGGACCGCTCGGCGCCGTCCACGGCGGCCCGGTGGCTGCTAGCCCCGGGCACCGGCAAACCACAGTGAAAACACGCGCCTTCCCGATCCGGGCAGAAGGCGTGATCCAGGGGTAGGGAGGATGCAGCCACGGCCATGGGCAAACTCAGGACTCCGTCGGCGCCACCGTGGTGGTGGCGCGAATCTCGTGTTGCTCGTCGTCGCGGTGCAGGCTCATCAGCAGTTGCCAGCGACCGGCGGTGGGCAGGCTCAGTTCGGCCTGGTATAGACCCGGGGATACCTCCTCCATGGTGAACAGCGTGTCCAGCTCGCTGTTACCGGCCCAGGCGAAGGTGCCACGGGCGGCGGCGCCACTCACCGGTAGGCCCTCCCGGGTGGTGGCTTTTAGCTGAAACACGGCGGATTGCTCGGCCCGGGGTTTGCCGTCCAGCCAGCCCTTCTGGATCTGCCAGCCCCGCGCCTCCTGGCGTCGATGCTGGGCCAGGAACTCGTTATAGAGCGCTTCTTTTTTCTGGTAGTTGTCGGCCACCACGCCGGGAAAGGCGAAGCGTACCGCGTTACCGTTGCGAGGCTCCGGCAGCAGGGCGCTACCGACACTGACGGGCAGGCCCCGCTCTGCCACCAGCACAAACACCGAATCCACCACCACCAGGGTCATGAAAAAACCGATGATCACCCGCGGCCCCAGATAACCCCGGGCCGTGGCGGTGTCGCCCTGCGCCCGGGCCTGCCAGAACAAACCACACATCAGGCAGGTGAGCAGAAACGCGGTGAGATGGATGGTGGCCACATCGCCTCCGGGCCAGAACACAAAAGCCAAGGGCAGGTAGAGTAGCAGGGTCGCCAGCGCCACCAGGGCCGCGGCCAGTGGCGGCGCTACCCGGGCCATCCGCACCAGCAGAGCGTTGGCCACGGTGACCAACACGATGCCCAACAACAGCGTCAGCAGTAGATTCACGACAGTGCTCTCCCGTGATCAGGGCACGTAAAAGGTGGCATCCCGGCGAATGGGTTTCTCGTCGCCGAGCCCGGAAATGGGCACGATCACCATCTCGAAGTGGTTCTGGCCCGCCTGTAACTGCACCGGATCGGCCTTCACCCGGGCAAGAATCCGCAGGCGTTGCTCGGGACGCAACGGGATCTGGTTCAGGCGGCCGAGGTCCAACTCGCCGGAGGGCAGATTGATGGCGTAGATGTTCACCACCGCCGCCTGGTTTGTCTTGTTGTTGAGCTTGATCTCGTAGCTGTTCTGGATGCGCCCATCGGCCAGTTGCACCGCCAGCGGCTGGCGGATCTGCTCCACGGTGGCGGTGTACAGCGCCCGGTTGGCGATGCTCCAGCCCAGGGACAGGATCGCCGCCGTGAGGATAACGGCATAACCCAGGGTCTTGGGTTTGATGATCTTGGTTTTCTCGCCTTGCAGTTCCTTGTCGGAGGTGTAGCGGATCAGGCCCCGGGGCCAGCCCATCTTGTCCATGATGGTGTCGCAGGCATCGATACACAAGGCACACGAGATACACTGGTATTGCAGACCGTTACGGATATCGATCCCAGTGGGACAGACCTGCACGCAATAGCCGCAGTCGATGCAATCCCCCACGCCTTGAGCCTGGCGCTGCTGCCGATCCCGCAACTCCTTGGAGACCTTGTGGCGGTTCTCGCCCCGCACCGGATCGTAGGAGACGATCAGGGTGTCGGTGTCGAACATGGCGCTCTGGAAGCGCCCATAGGGGCACATGTAGGTACATACCTGCTCCCGGGCCAGCCCCGCCATCACGAAAGTGGTGGCGGTGAGAAAAAAGGTGGTGGCATAGGCCGGAAACGGCGCCTGAGCGGTGAAGAACTGGTAGAACAGGGTGGGCGCGTTGCCCCAGTACAGGGCGAAGGTCAGGCCGGTGGCAAACGCCACCAGCAGCCAGGAGGCCCAGGTGAGCCCCTTCTTGATGATCTTCTCGGCATCCCAGGGCGCCTTGTCCAGGCGTATGCGTGCCGGTCGCTCACCCTGAATCCAGTGCTCCAGGGAGGTGAACACATCGGTCCACAGGGTCTGAAAGCAGAAATACCCACAAAATACCCGCCCGGCGATACCCGTCACCATGAACAGGAGCATGGCGGCTATCACCAGGATGCCGGCCAGCCAGTACATATCCTGGGGGTGCATGGTCAGACCGAAAACATAGAATACGCGATCCGGAATATCGAAGATCACCGCCTGATTGGGCGCGTTGGGACGCTCCCAACGGACCCAGGGCAGCAGAAAATACACGCCGTAGGCCAGTGCCAGCACAGCGTATTTCAGGTTGCGGAACCGGCCCTTGACGGACCTGGGATAGATCGGGATACGCTTCTGATAAAAGGAGTCAGCAGTTTGGTCGGACATGACGCGGGATGAAATTACCGAAAGAACGGATCCGCTGTCGTACTAGAGCGACCTCGAATCCCAAATGACGGGGTGGGACCGGCAAAAGCCGGTCCCGGAAGTCATTGCTGGCCGCCGCCCAGTTGGTGGACGTAGACCGAAAGCACCTTGATCTCGGTGGGCGAGAGACGCTGATTCCAGGCGGGCATCACTCGCTGATTGATGGCGACACCATTGCTGATGAATTGCTTGAGGGCGGCTTTCTTGCCCTCCAGCGTGCTCTGGGCGGGCACCGGCGCGATGGTCCAGATCTGGTCGGTGAGGTTCGCCGCGCCCTGGGACTCCAGACCCTTGCCAGTGCGATTGTGGCAGTAGTAGCAACCGCCCTCCATGCCCTGGAAAATGCCACCACCCCGCTGCACCGCCTCGGTAAGGGGCGCCTCGCCGGACAGAAACAGCACATACTCGGCCACATCGTCCAGTTGCGCATCGTCCAGCACCTCGCCGAAGGCGGGCATGAAGCCATTGCGCCCCAGGTGCAGGGTCTGTTCGATGGATTCCATGGTACCGCCCCAGAGCCAGCCGTCGTCGGCCAGATTGGGGTACATTCCCATCACTCCCTGGCCACCGCGTCCGTGGCAGGCCGCGCAATTATCGCCGAACAGACCCTTACCCACGGAGCGCACGAAGGCCAGCATTTCCGGATCCTGGACGATCTCCTCATAGGAAGTATCGGTCACCCGCTGCATGTACTCCTGCTGGCGCTGGGCCGCCGTGCTGTTCTTCAGGTCATCCATCAACATGGCCCGGGTGTTCCAGGCGGTGACCTCCACCTGCTCGCCACTGGTATAGGCCACCGACTTGAAGCCCTTGAGGAAATCCTCGCCGATGGGCCAGGAGGGATAGATGAACCAGTAGATGATCGAGAACACCACGGTGGCATAGAAGGACCAGAGCCACCAACGGGGTAGCGGATTGTTGAACTCCTGCAAGTCCCCATCCCAGGCATGGCCGGTGGTCTGGACGGCTTGCGGGGAGGTCTGGTGTTTAACGTCGGTCATTCTCCCTCACCTCGTTGGAGTGAAAAATCGGCCTCGGTGTCGTCGTCCAGGGGAATGAACCGATAGGATTCCAGGCGTTCGGTGCGCCGGCGACTACCGAAGAGGTAAACCAGGATGGCGCAGAACAGCGGGAAGAACACCAGGATCGCCACGGTTTTGCTGTTTTCCATCTGGCCGAGCCAGTTGAACAGTTCAGACATGGAGTAGTATCCCCGGCGCCCCCGCGAAGGGGGCGCCACCGTGATTAACGAAACTCGACGAAGTGACCTTCCTCGTACTGAGTGAAGTCCACCATCGTGCCCAGGGACTGGAGATAGGCCACCAGCGCCTCCATCTCGGTGATCCGCTCGGGCAGACCGTCGTAGTCGAACTGGCGGGCCTGGATCTCGATGTTCTGCCGGGCAAGGTCTATGTCGAGCATGCCAGCCACCTCCTCGCCATAGTTGGCGATATTGCGCTCATACTCGGCGGCATTGCTGGAGTAAGGCACCCCCGCCAGCCGCAGCGCCCGCAGATGGGCCTCGATGTTCTCGTAGTCCAGATCGTTCTCCAGCAGCCAGGGATAGTTGGGCATGATGGATTCCGGCACCACCGAGCGCGGCGCCACCAGATGCTGCACATGCCACTGGTTGGAGTACTTGTTGCCGATCCGGGCGAGATCCGGGCCGGTGCGCTTCGAGCCCCACTGGAAAGGATGGTCGTACTTGGACTCGGCGGCCAGCGAGTAGTGGCCATAGCGCAGCCACTCGTCGCGGAACGGGCGGATCATCTGCGAGTGACACAGATAACAGCCCTCACGCTGGTAGATGTCGCGTCCGGCCTGTTCCAGCGGGGTGTAGGGGCGTACCCCCTCCACCTTCTCGACAGTCTCGTTGATGTAGAACAGGGGCACGATTTCCACCAGACCGCCGATGGACACCACCATGATGATGAACAGAATCAGCAGTCCGGAATTGATCTCGATATGTTCGTGACGCATCTATCAGTCTCCGGCACCGGGAACAGGCTGGGAACCCCCCATCTTGGCGGCCAGTTTGGCCTGCAAGGCGGCCTCCTCGCGGCGCGAGGCCAGGATGGTCATGATGAAGTTGTAAACCATCACCAGCACCCCGGAGACGAAGAAGGCGCCACCGATGGCCCGCCAGACATAGGGGGTATGCAGGAATTCCACGGTCTCGATGAAGGTGTAAGCCAGATTGCCGTACTCGTCGAAGCCACGCAGCATCAGACCCTGGCCGATGCCGGCCACCCACATGGCGGTGATGTACAGCACGATACCGATGCTGGCCAGCCAGAAATGCACGTAGATCAACTTGATGCTGTGGATCCGGGTGCCGTAGAGACGCGGCACCAGATGGTAGAACGCGCCGAAGGACACCAGCGCCACCCAGCCCAGCGCCCCGGAGTGGACGTGGCCGATGGTCCAGTCGGTATAGTGAGACAGCGCGTTCACGCTTTTCAGCGCCATCAACGGACCCTCGAAGGTGGACATCCCGTAGAAGGACAGGGAGGTGATCAGGAACAGCATGATTGGATCTGTTCTAAGTTTATCCCAGGCGCCCGACAAAGTCATGATGCCGTTGATCATGCCACCCCAGGAGGGCAGCAGCAGCATGATGGAAAAGGTGGCGCCGAGGGTGGATACCCAGTCCGGCAACGCGGTCCAGTGCAGGTGGTGGGGACCCGCCCACATATAGAGAAAAATCAGCGCCCAGAAGTGGATGATGGACAGCCGGTAGGAATACACCGGGCGTCCCGCCTGCTTGGGCACGAAGTAGTACATCATTCCCAGGAACGCGGCGGTGAGGAAGAAACCCACGGCGTTGTGGCCGTACCACCATTGCACCATACCGTCCTGCACCCCGGAGAACAGACTGTAGGACTTGGTGAGGCTCACCGGGATCGCCAGGTTGTTGAAGATGTGCAGAATCGCGGTGACCAGGATGAATGCCAGGTAGAACCAGTTGGCCACATAGATATGTGGCTGGGAACGGCGCCGCAGGGTCTCGATGAAGACCAGCGCGTAGGCCACCCACACCACGGTGATGGCGATATCCAGCGGCCACTCGAACTCGGCGTATTCCCGGGACTGGGTCATGCCGGCCATATAACTCAGGGCGCCGAGGCCCACCCCGGCAGTCCAACCCCAGAAGGTGAACTCCGCCAACCACGGGAAGGCCAGTCGCGCCTGACAGGTACGCTGCACGATATAATAGGAGGTGGCGAACAGGGCACTACCTCCGAAACCGAAGATGACCAGCGTGGTATGCACCGGGCGCAAACGCCCGAAAGTCACATAGGGAATATCCAGGTTCAGAGCCGGGTAGGCCAGTTGCAGCGCCGCCCAGAGACCAGCGCTCATGCCAACCACGGCCCAAATCACGGACATAATGGTGAACTTACGAACAATATCGTAATTATATTGCTCGGACGACAGTGCTGCAGTCTGTGCCATAGATTTGACTCTCTTTCAGCAGGGAGCGACAAACGATCCCGCGCACATTACCGGGAATCGTGGAATCCAGAATTGATCTAGATCAGCCAATAGGAAGTTGAGCGATCACCGGCCACAGGTAGTGGTCGATCATCAGGGCCGAGAACAGGGCAAACAGATAGAGGATGGAATACCCGAAGGTGGGCATAGCTAAACGGTCGTCCGCCGAGGTGTAGAGCTTGAAGGCGTACCAGAGGAAGCGTAGACCGAAGCCCACCGCACCCACCAGGTAGAGTAATCCACTCATGCCGGTGAGGTAGGGCATCAAGGAAATCAGAAAAAGCACTATAGTATACAGAAAAATCTGCAACCTTGTGAAGGCAACACCATGGGTCACCGGCAACATGGGGATATCCGCCAGCGCATACTCCTGACGCCGATGGATGGCCAGCGCCCAGAAATGCGGCGGTGTCCAGACGAAGATGATCAGAAATAACCATATCGCCGGTGGATCCACCTGCCCCGTCACCGCGGTCCATCCCAACAACGGCGGCGCCGCGCCAGCGGCGCCACCGATGACGATATTCTGCGGCGTGGCGCGCTTCAGGAACACCGTGTAGATCACTGCGTAGCCGATCAATGAACCGAAGGTGAGCCAGGCCGTGAGGGGGTTGGCGAACAACCAGAGCAACCAGAAACCCAGGCCACCGATCAGGGTGGCGAAGACAATCACCTGATAACCTTCCATGTTGCCCCGCGGCAGGGGCCGCCGCCGGGTCCTGGCCATCAACGAGTCCACCTGCCGGTCCACCAGATGGTTGATGGCCGCCGCCGAACCGGCCATCAGGGCGATCCCCAGGGAAGCCAGCAACAGTACCTCCCAGGGCACCATCCCGGGGGTCGCGAGAAACATACCCACCATGGCCGTGAAGGTGATCAGCGACACCACCTTGGGCTTGGTGAGTTCCAGATAATCCCGCCATCCCCGACGCAGACTGGCCGATAGCGAATGGCCGCTCATGAATGTCCTCCCGGTCGGAGTAGATAGTTGAGGGTTGTCAGGGTCAACAGCAGCAGCGCCGCCACCCCGTTATGGGCCACCGCCACCGGTAGGGGCAGTACCAACACCACATTGGCGATTCCCAGGGTGATCTGGATCAACAGGACCGCGCCGATTACCAGTGCCATGGGCCGCAGTCGCGGTGTCCGCCATAACCGCCAGCACAGCCCCCCCACGATGAGCATCACCACGACGGCGCCGAGGCGGTGTATCACATGAATTCCCACCCGGGCGGCATTGTCCAGCACCCCGAATTCGTAGTTGACGCCGGTGCCCCGCCACAACACAAAGCCTTCCCGCAGATCCATGGGTGGCCACCAGGAAGTCTGACAGGTGGGAAAATCCGGACAGGCCAGGGCCGCGTAATTGGCGCTGACCCAGCCGCCCAGGGCGATCTGACCGATCACCACCGCCATCGCCAACCAGCCCCACAGGTGCAATACCGGACCCCGGGGAACGGGACTGGCCCAGCGACTCTGGCGCAGGCACAGCAGCCATAGCAGGCTCAGCGTCGCGAAACCACCCAGCAGATGCGCCATCACGATCACGGGTTTCAATTGCAGGGTCACGGTCCACATGCCGAGCAGGGACTGGAAAATGATCAATCCCAGCAGCAGCGTGGGTAGCAATACCGGCTGTCCAGGGCGACGCCGGTAGCGCCAGGCCAGCACCGCCAATCCCAGCACCACCAACCCCAGCGCGCCAGCGAAATAGCGGTGGATCATCTCCTTCCAGGCCTTGGGAACGTCCACCGGTCGCTCCGGAAACGCGGCGTTGGCGGCCGTGATATGGTGCTCCTCCTGGGGTACGTCCAGATGCCCGTAACAACCGGGCCAATCCGGACAACCGAGACCCGCATCCGACAACCGCACATAGGCACCCAGCAACACCACACCCACCGTCAGCACGGTGGCCACCACGCTCAGCATCAGATAGCGCCGACGGTGCCTGTGTTGTACCTCCGGGTTGGTACTGGAATTGGGGGCCACCGCCCCGGAATGCAAGGGATTGATCGCTTCGGTTTGCATGGCGGGCTTACCCGATTCTGGAAAGTTTCAGCAGGTGTTTGAGGTCGTCCAGGATATTTCCCGGATCACTGCTGCTGCCATAACGCATCAGCAGGTTACCCAGGGGATCAATGACATAGATCCACCCCTCGGCGTTCTCCGCGGCGAAGGACTCGGCCAGGAACCTGGACAGTCCGGCGTCGGCCTCGGTGAGTTGCATGGCCGTGTGTTCCCGCGCCAGCCAATCGCTCAGGGGCTGCACCGGCGGTTCGTCGGTGGCCAGCAGAGTCTGTATCCGGTCGGCGTCCTTACCCAGGGCCAACCGCACCTGGCGCATGTAGTAAAGGCTCTGCTCGCAGGTCTCGTCGCAGCCCGCCGGTAGCCAGTACAGCAGCGTCCAACGCTGGTCGAAAAGCTCCCGGGTCGATACCGTATCGCCTGCCTGGCGCAGTGCCAATTCCGGTAACGGACGGGCGGCATCCAACAGGTCACCGTGAGCACCGCTGCCAGTGGGGCGCCAGAACTGCACCAACACCGCGGCCACCGCCAACGGCACCACGAAACAGGCGGCAATCGCGATCAGCAATAGCCGCGCACGACGGGTGGCGGGAAAGGTTCGGGCGGTCATCGTCGTCATTGTCTCCGTCGACGTAGGGTTGTCATGAGATACAGCACCAGCAGGGTCAGCGCCAGCGCAAACCATTGCACCGCATAGCCCCGGTGACGTTCGGGGCCGATGCCACCGAAGTTGGGTTGCCATTGTCGCCGAAAACCCGCTTCAGCCGCCGGGTCCAGCAGCACCACCGCCGGCAACAGGGCGTACGGCAGGGCTCGCGATAACTGCTGGTAATCCAGATAGATGATCCTCGCGGGCCAGCGATCGAGATCGGGCTCACCCAGTTGCAAGCCGGGATTCGCCGGCTGCGCCAGCCGCCCGGATAGCCGCTGCACCCCACCCGGCACCGGTAGCGCCGGTGGCGATGCCTGGCGCACGGGGGAAAGGGGAATCCAACCACGATTGATCAGGATCGCCCGACCATCGAGACCCGTGATTTTCAGCGGCGTGTAAACATGCGCCCCTGGCCGACCGTCCACCATCTGATTGTCCAGAAGAATCTGGTGAGCATCATCATACTCTCCCACGATCTCCACCTGGCGAAATCGGTTCCCGGGGGCATCCACATCCAGCGCTCGTAGATCCACCGGTGTGCCGTTCAGGTTCCGCTCAAAGGTGATTTGAATAGATTCCTTCTGGTGGGCCCTGTCCAGTTGCCAGAAACCCAGCGCCACGAGTAAGGTCAGTAACGCAAGGGTAACAACGGTGGGAATCAACGCGGATCGAAAGGCGAACTCACCCTTGGGCATCATCAACTAAACGACACAGTTGCGTTACAAGAACTGCTTGTCACAAGCAGTCGTCAATCATCACAATGGAAAGCACCCCGACATGCTTAAACTCGTTATTCTTCTGATTCTGGCGATTATCCTGGGCAGCCTGGGTTCGGGTTTATTCTTTCTGATTCGCGACAAGGGCGGGAGCCAGCGTACGGTCAAGGCCCTGACCGTACGGATTGCGCTGTCGCTCGGCTTATTCGTCTTGTTGTTTATCGCGGCCGCGCTGGGGCTGATCACACCCCACAGCGCGCTACCGGTTTTCTAACATCGAAACTCACGGCCCGGCATCACCGGGTCCGGGCTCAGAACCAGTAGACAAAGATAAACAGTCCCAGCCAGACCACATCGACGAAGTGCCAGTACCAGGCCACGGCCTCGAAGGCAAAGTGCCGCTGAGGGCTAAAATGGCCCGCCATGCTGCGAAACATGATGATTAGCAACATGATGGCGCCCATGGTCACGTGGAATCCGTGGAATCCCGTGAGCATGTAAAACGTGGAACCGTAGATGCCGCTGGAGAGCGTCAGGTTCATCTCGTGCATGGCGTGCATGTACTCGAAGGCCTGCAGGGCAACGAACAGAAAACCCAGACCCACGGTGGCAGCCAGCCCCAGAATCAGTTGCTTACGATTGTTGTCGATCAGCCCCCAGTGGGCCCAGGTGACGGTCACGCCACTGCTCAGCAGAATCAGGGTGTTGAGGGCCGGCAATCCCCACGGCGACATAGACTCGAAATGTCCGCCCACATGGGCCGGACCATTGGTGGGCCAGTCGGCCTCGAAGGACGGCCAGAGCAAATCGTGGGTAAAGAACCGGGTGGTTTCCTCGCCCGCCAGCCATGGCACCGAGTACATCCGGGCATAGAAAAGGGCACCGAAAAAGGCCGCGAAGAACATCACCTCGGAGAAGATAAACCAGCCCATGCCCCAGCGGAAGGAAGCATCTTCCTTTTCCTTGTAATAACCCCGCTCGCTCTCACGGACGACCGTGCCGAACCAGCCGAACATCATGAGTAGCAGGATGCCGAGGCCCACCATCATCATCATCCCGTTGCTCATGCCGTTCAGCAACAAAGCGAAGCCGACCAGCATGGTGAAGACTCCCACTGAGCCGACAATGGGCCAGTGGGAACCGTGCGGCACATAATACCCCTGAGCAGCCATGGAACGCTTAACTCCTCTTCAGTTCGGAAACCCGGTAGTGGTGGTTGTGGTGCATCAGCTCTCGTCATCCACCGAGAACATGGTGTAGGACAGGGTCACGGTGGACACCTGGGGCGAGATCGCGGGATCGATGCGAAACGCCAGTGGCATGGTCTTGGTTTCTCCCACCTGGAAACCCTGCTTGGCAAAGCAGAAACACTCGATTTTCTGGAAGTGGCGAGCCGCGGTGCCAGGGGCCACGCTGGGAATGGCCTGACCGATCATGGCCTCGCCACTCAGGTTCTCCGCCCAGTAATCGATCTGGTGGAATTCACCGGGATGCACCTGGAGTTTACGCACCTCGGGTTCGAAGCGCCAGGGCGCCGACTCGTTGATGCTGGTGACGAATTCCACGGTGATCAGTCGATCCGGATCCACCTCGCCCTCCACGGCGGCCAGCGCCACCGCCTGGGAAGAGGTCTTGCCGTTGAGACCGGTGATCTCGCACAACACGTTGTAGATCGGCACCAATGCATAGCCGAAGCCGAACATTGCCACCGCCGACAGTACCAGGCGCCTCAGCAGACGCCGGTTGTTCTCGGACTGCGTTCGCTCACTCATCGTAGTGCCATGCTGATGAAAATACCCACGTAGAAAGCCACCGCGATCAATCCCAGGATCACGGCGGTGCGACGTGCGCGGCTGGACTGTCGTTGTGGATCATGGTCCGTCACGAAACGACTCCCGCGAGAGGGGACAGCCCCCCTCACTTCACCTCCGGCGCGGTCTCGAAGCTGTGGTAGGGCGGCGGCGAGGACAGGGTCCACTCCAGCCCCTCGGCGCCTTCCCAGACCTGGTCGGTGGCCTGCTGGCCGCCGATGATGGTCTTGATGACGATATAGGCGAACAGCAACTGGGAAAAACCGAACACGAAGGCGCCCACCGTGGAGATCATGTTGAACTCGGTGAACTGCAGGGCGTAGTCCGGGATCCGCCGGGGCATACCAGCCAGCCCGAGGAAGTGCTGGGGAAAGAACAACACGTTGACGCCGATCACCGACAGCCAGAAATGCAACCGACCGAGTTTCTCGTCATACATATGACCGGTCCACTTGGGCAACCAGTAATAGGCGCCGGCCATGATAGCGAATACCGCGCCGGGCACCAGCACGTAGTGGAAATGCGCCACCACGAAATAGGTGTCGTGGTACTGGAAGTCCGCCGGGGCGATGGCCAGCATCAGGCCCGAGAAGCCCCCGATGGTGAACAGGATCACGAAGGCCAGCGCGAACAGCATGGGAGTCTCGAAGGTCATGGCTCCCTTCCACATGGTGGATACCCAGTTGAACACCTTCACCCCGGTGGGTACGGCGATCAGCATGGTGCTGTACATGAAGAACAACTCGCCCGCCAGCGGCATCCCCACGGTGAACATGTGGTGGGCCCAGACGATGAAAGACAGGAACGCGATGCTCGCCGTGGCGTAGACCATAGAGCTATAGCCGAACAGCGGCTTACGGGCGAAGGTGGGGATGATGGAGGAGACGATCCCGAAAGCCGGCAGAATCAGGATGTACACCTCGGGATGCCCGAAGAACCAGAAGATGTGCTGATACATCACCGGGTCGCCACCGCCAGCGGCGTTGAAAAAGGACGTGCCGAAGTACTTGTCGGTGAGCAGCATGGTGACCGCGCCCGCCAGCACCGGCATCACCGCGATCAACAGGAAGGCGGTGATCAGCCAGGTCCAGACGAACAGCGGCATCTTCATCAGGGTCATGCCCGGCGCGCGCATGTTCAGGATGGTGGCGACCACGTTGATGGCCCCCATGATGGAGGACAGCCCCATGAAGTGAATGGAGAAGATCACGAAGGGGAAGGCCATGCCGGTTTGCAGCATCAACGGCGGATACATGGTCCAGCCACCCGCCGGTCCACCACCGGGCATGAACAGGGTGGACAGCAACATGGTGAACGCAAAGGGCAGGATCCAGAAGCTCCAGTTGTTGAGCCGCGGCAGGGCCATATCGGGTGCCCCGATCATCATCGGGATCATCCAGTTGGCGAACCCGGTCCACGCCGGCATCACCGCGCCGAAGATCATGATCAGCGCGTGGTTGGTGGTCATCTGGTTGAAGAAGTAGGGATCGACGATCTGCAATCCGGGTTGCCAAAGCTCCGCGCGGATCACCAGCGCCATGGCTCCGCCCACGAAGAACATCACCAGCGACCACAGCAGATACAGACTGCCGATGTCCTTGTGGTTGGTGGTGAACAACCATCGCGACAAGCTGTAGGGCGATGGCGCGTGATCGTGATGATCGTGATCGCTATGAATGGCGGTATCGGTACTCATCGGACTCGCAAGCTCTCCAGCACAGGTTACAGGATGGTTATTGACTCATTGCCACGTTGGCGGCATCGGTGGTGGCAGATCCTGCCACCTGCGCGGCTTTCATATTTGCCACCCAGGTCCGGTAATCCTCCTTGGACACCGCCTCCACCACGATGGGCATGTACCCATGCCCTCGACCACAGAGTTCGGCACACTGCCCGCGATAGACGCCCGGCTCCTCGATCAGGGCCCAGTTCTCGTTGATGAAACCGGGAATGGCGTCTCGCTTCCAGCCCAGATCCGGCACCCACCAGGCGTGGATCACGTCGGCGGCGGTGGTGAGGATACGCAGCTTGGTATCCACCGGCACCACCATGTGGTTATCCACTTCCAGCAGGTAATTCTCGCCCTTCTGCACCACGTTGTTGATCTGTTCCCAGGGCGTGGACATGGTGCTGAAAAAGCTGAAGTCGTGGTCGAGATAGTCGTATTTCCAGCGCCACTGGTAACCGGTGACCTTGATGGTCAACTCGGCGCCGCCGGTATTTTCCATGGCCACCAGGGTGCGCGTGGCGGGGATCGCCATGCCCACCAGGATCAGCAACGGAACCAGGGTCCAGAGGAACTCCAGCGCCGTGCTCTCGTGGAACTGGGCCGCCACCGCGCCCTTGTCCTTGCGATGGTGGTAGATCGAGTAGAACATCACCCCGAACACCACCACGCCGATGGCCACGCAGATCCAGAAGATCAGCATGTGGAGATCGTAAACCTCCCGACTGACGGGCGTCACGCCCCGGGGCATATTCAATTCCCAGTCCGCCAGGGCCGGGACACTCATCAGCCAGGCGCAAACCCCCATGCCCGCGACGCCCCACCTAGAGAAAAAACTCACCATGCCGATCTCTCCAAACACCGTAGATTAAAAATGAGAATACGTAGACGATATCCATCACGCAACCGCATCCATCTCGACGATCCGCAGGCTGCGGCGCAGTTCCAGGGCCAGTTGCTGCCGCTCGGGTTCGCTCAAGAAACCACCCACCTCGACACCTTGTCCGTGGGCGCTGAGCAGCAACCGGCTGGGATACCAGTTCCGCCTACAGGGTCGCAGGCTCACCCGTACCCAGTGCCGGGGCAATGCCCGGCGCTGTTGCGGTGCGTTATAACCCCGCTCCACATACACCGTGGAATCGGTGATGTCGATGACCTCACATACCTGACAGCGACGGGATACCACGTAAAGCCCCGAACCCACCGCCAGCAGTTCCAGCCCTGCGAAGGGCAGCACGATCCAGAACCCCAGTAGCCCGAGGCCGATGGCGATGGAGCCCGAAGCCGCACAGAGGCCCACGAAACAGATCATCGAGCCATTCCAGGACAGCGAGTTGTTGGGGCGCAAGATGAAGCGCACCCGGATGGTCTCGGGCTGTCTGGGCTGAATGCTGGTCATGTCTGGAGGATTATTCCTGAACCACGGTGCCGATGTCGCTGTAGTCCCCGGAGCTAGATTTTAGAATTATTATATATCTATGCTGGGTAATATAGCATAGATTTCAGCCGAATTTGAAAATCCGGAAGCTTTCAGGGGCGGCGGCGGCGAATTGACGACACCGGCACCGTCGCCACGCCGTCCTGTCGACGCCTCGTCACCGGTGCCGTTGGCCCCCAGGCATGCCCGTAGACCACCTCGGCGGTGATCGGCAACACGCCTTCCCGGCGACCCTGCTCGCAATGGTGCTCCAGGGCGTGACGCCTTGCCCTGCCCATCAGGCCCCGGGGCCGGCCCGCAGTGGCATTGCCGGCGCCACTGTGGCGGATATCGCGCAACAGATCCGCCAGGTTGCGATAGGTCAGGGTGAGGCGCTCGGTGTCCATCACCGGTTCGGCCAATCCACTTCGCACCAGCGCATCGCCGATGTCGTGCATATCGAGAAAGGCGTTGATATGCACCTGGTCATCCACCTGCCGCCAGGCGCTTCGAAGTTCCACGAGCGTATCCGGCCCCAGGGTACTGAACAGCAACAACCCGTTGGGTTTCAGTACTCGGCGAAATTCTCCAAGGGTAGACTCCAGATCACACCACGGCAAGACCATATTGCAGAACAGTAGATCGCAACTGCCATCGGCCAGAGGCAAGGACTCGGCATCACCGCAGAGCAGACCCGGGCGACGCCACCAGTGCCGACGTCGCCTCGCGCGCAGCAACATGGCGGGCACCAGATCCAGGGCCAGTACCCGCGCCTGCCGGTAGCGACTCAACAGCCCCGGCAGGGCCGCACCCGTGCCACAGCCGATATCCACCACCACGGCGGGATCGAGTTTGACCAGTTCCAGTCGCTCCAGCATGCGCTCCCCCACCTCCCGCTGCAGCACCGCCGCCTCGTCGTAATGTCCCACGATACGGGCGAATCCCTGGCGGATAAGGGGCTTGTGCAGGCTGAATTCGGTGTTCTGGTGGGCGTCGTCGATCATGTCATGGGTCTTTGGTGGTGGATTTCGTCGCCCCGGGGGGCTTCTCACCCACCCCACGGGCGACATGCCTCGAACAAAACTCCATAGCTCGAGTGAGATGCGGTTTAACGTGACATCACATCGGGCCACTCACCGATAGCCGATCACTGTCATCGTTCTCATTGAATCCGCTGTTTTTTCCCGCCTCCACGCCGGTTCCGTTACAGTTCATGTTCGACACGCTCAGCTGTGGTGGCGGGTGTCGTGATCCGGCGGCACCTCCACGTCCTGCCAGTCGTCCCGGTAGATACGCATCAGGTCGCGCACCGACCAGGGAATCAGGACCGCCATGGCGAGGATCCAGGCGAGGATGTAGAAGATCCAGCCCCCCAGCGGGATGAACACCGCCACCGCCGTGAAGAACCCCACCACCCCATAGAAGCGGTAGGCGGCCCACTGGGTGTAGTAACCCACCTTGGGATTGGGATGATGGCGGTTCATGGCGAACACCAGCATGGAAGCGCCGGTCCAGAGGATCACCAGCGGCACGATGACGATGGCGACGATGTTGCCGATATCCATCATGGCCGCGGTGTTGCGGGCGGACTTGCCGCTGATCACCTGCGCGCTCCGGGGGGTGGCGGTGTCGTCGGCGGAGGGGATATGATCGTTCATGGTTTGCTCGAGAAAGTGATGGATCAGCAGCGGGGACGGAACCCCGCCAGGAAAATTTCATGCCCGTGTCATGGACGACCGGACTCGGCCACTGGTTGTTCCCGCCCCTGTGCCTGCTCTGCGGCGCGCCGGGCAGCGGGGGCCTGGATCTCTGCGGCGGCTGCCGGCACGATCTGCCAGCCAATAGCGTATTCTGTCGGCGCTGCGCCACGCCACTCCCGGTGCCGGGCGTCTGTGGCCGCTGTCAGAGCCGCCCACCGGCCTTCGACATGGTGGTAGCTCCCTATCTGTACCAGCCACCCCTGGACCATCTCCTCATCGGTCTGAAATTCCACGGCCAGTTGAGCCATGCGCCATTGCTCGGCCAGTTACTGCTGGAGGGTCTGGAGCGGCGACGGCTGCCCCGGCCGGAGGTGCTGATACCGGTACCCATGCATCCCCGGCGACTGCGGGAACGGGGCTTCAATCAGGCCCTGGAAATCGCCCGACCGGTGGCCCGGCGATTGGGTCTGAGCCTGCGCTGGGATCTGGCCGTGCGGCTCCGCCCGACACCGCCCCAGAGCGGTCTTAACGAGGCCGCACGGCAGCGCAATCTGCGGGACGCCTTCCAATGCACCGGCAGCGATCCCCTGCCCTACCGCCATGTGGCCATCCTGGACGATGTGATGACCACCGGTTCCACCGTGACGGAACTGGCCCGGGTGCTGAAAGACCGCGGGGTGGCAACGGTCAGCGTCTGGGTCTGCGCCCGCACCCCACGCACCTGAGCCGATGACCTCTCAGCCCGGCGGCCAGCCCATGGTACGCCCGCCCAGCAGGTGCAGGTGCAGGTGAAACACCACCTGCCCACCCTCGGCGTTACAGTTCATCACCGTGCGATAACCCGCCTCGGCCACGCCCTGCTCCCGGGCGATCTTCTGGGCCGCCAGGAATAGTTTACCCACCAGCGGCGCATCCGCCGGGGTGAGATCATCGATGGTGGGAATATTCCGCTTGGGAATGATCAGCACATGGACCGGCGCCTGGGGGTTGATATCCTTGAAAGCCAGCACCTCGTCGTCCTCGTAGACGATATCGGCAGGAATTTCCCGTTTGATGATCTTGTTGAAAATCGTCTCGCTCATAAAGATCCGCCTTGGTCTGGGAAAGTTTCTCAGGGTCCGAGTTCACGGCGCCCGCTGAAGGCATGGGACAGGGTACCGCCGTCGATGTATTCCAGTTCACCGCCCAGCGGCACGCCGTAGGCGATGCGGGTCACCCGCAGGCCCCGTTCCCGGGCCAGATCCGCCACGTAGTAGGCGGTGGCATCGCCCTCCACGGTGGGATTGGTGGCCAGGATCACCTCCGTCACCTCGCCACCCGCCAGCAGCGCCTGCAAGCGGTCCAGTCCCAGTTCCCCGGGACCGATGCCATCCAGCGGCGACAGATGGCCGTGCAGCACGAAGTAATGTCCCCGATAATCGGTGGCCTGTTCCACCGCCAGCACGTCAGCGGGGGTCTCGACGATACATAACTGCGCCGCCAGCCGCCGGGGATCGCCACAGATATCGCACAGGCTCTGTTCGCTGAGGGTGCGGCAGCGCTGGCAGTGGCCCACCCGCTCCAGCGCCTCTTGCAGCACATCCACCAGCCGCTGGGCGCCCTCGCGCTCGCGCTCCAGCAGGTACAGGGCCATCCGCTGGGAGGATTTCGGCCCCACGCCTGGCAGACAGCGCAGGGCCTCCATCAGGCGAGTCAATAGCGGCGAGTAGGCCATCTATGCCTAGAACGGCAGCTTGAAGCCTTCGGGAAGGCCCATGCCGGCGGTCATACCGGAGAATTTCTCCTTGCTGGTGCGCTCCACCTTGTGGACCGCGTCGTTGATGGCCGCCGCCACCAGATCCTCCAGCATGTCCTTGTCGTCGCCCAGCAGGCTGTCGTCGATGCTGATCCGGCGCACCTCGTGGCGACCGCTCATCACCACCGCCACCAGTCCGCCGCCGGCCTCGCCGGTGACCTCCATATTGGCCAGTTCCTCCTGGGCCTTCTGGAGGTTCTCTTGCATCTTCTGGGCCTGCTTCATCAGGTTGCCTAAACCGCCCTTCATCATGGTCGTCGTCTCCGCCGTGGGGATAACCGGGACCGGCTATCCGGGTTTTGGGGTTCAATCGTCCGTGGGCACGATGGATTCATCCCGGACTCTGGCATCGAAGGCATTGCGGAGGGCCTGTATGTTGGGATCCTCCTGAATGGTTCGCGCCGCTGCCTGCTGGCGCTCGGCCTGGGCCTCGGTGAGGCGCCGCGCCGGGGTGGCGGCGCCGGTCTGGGCAGTCCCGAACAGCAATTTCAGGGGCCGCCCGTAGTAGTTTTCCAGCGCCGTCTGCAAGCGCTCCTCAACGGGTTTGGCGCGCGCGGCGAAGCCAGGTTCCACCGACAGGTGCAGGGTGTCACCCTCGCGGCGCTCCAGCAGGCAGTGGCGGGCCAGTTGCAGGGATAGGCCGGTGAGTTTGAGGTTCTCCACCACGCTATGCCAGTCCTCGTCCAGTGGGACTCCAGCGGCCGTCGGTGAAGCCGCACCGGGATCGTTGGACGGTGCCAGCAGGGATGAGGCGGGCCGGGATGGGGCCTGCCGGGGCGGTGCCGGGACGGATTCCGGCGCCGGCGGGGGCGGGGTGGACACCGCCGCGGGCCGCTGGGATTGCACCGGTGTCGCCGAACCCGACTTCTGCACCGCCGCCAGCGCCGCCGCCGCGGAGCGCCGCGGCGCCGGCGTGGCGGGCGCCGGAGCCCTCGCCGCTGGCGGCGAGGTGTCGACTCCCCCTCCACCACCGTCGTCATCGCCCGGGCGAAAACACAACATGCGCAGCAACACCATCTCGAAGCCCCCCCGGGCCTCCGGCGCCAGCGGGAGATCCCGCCGGCCCAGCAGGGCGATCTGATAGAAAAGCTGCACATCCTCGGGCGACAAGGCGCCGGCCAGCCGATCCAGGGTCTCGGGGTCGAAATCCTCGCCAGGATCGGCGCCGGGCACCAGTTGCCGCAGCGCCACCTGTTGCAACAGACTCAGCAAGGAGCCCAGCACCGCCTGGTAATCGGGGGCCAGTTCATCCAGTCGCGCCACCTGTTGCAGCAGGTCCGCACCGTCGCGGGCGATCAATGCCTCCAGCAGTTCCATCACCCGGCCCCGGTCCAGGGTACCGAGCATCCGCACCACATCGTCGGTGTCGACCCGCCCCCCGCCGAAGGCCACCGCCTGATCCAGCAAGCTCAGGGCATCGCGCAGGCTGCCGTCACCGGCCCGGGCGATGAGCGACAGCGCCGCCTCCTCCCAGGCGATACCCTCTTCGCCGAGGATGAACCCCAGGCGCTCGCGAATCAGCCCCACCGGCAGCCGCTTGAGGGTGAATTGCAGGCAACGGGACAGCACCGTCACCGGCAACCGCTGGGGATCGGTGGTGGCCAGCAGGAACTTCACGTGAGGCGGCGGCTCCTCCAGGGTTTTCAGGAGCGCGTTGAAGCTGCTGCGGGAGAACATATGCACCTCGTCGATGAGGTACACCTTGTAGCGGCCCCGGGCCGGGGCGTATTGCACGTTCTCCAGAAGATCCCGGGTATCGTCCACCCCGGTGCGGGAGGCGGCATCCACCTCCAGGAGATCCACGAAACGGCCCTCGTCGATCTCCCGGCAAGCGCCGCACTCACCACAGGGGGTGGCGGTGACGCCGATCTCGCAATTCAGGGATTTGGCGAAGATCCGGGCAATGGTGGTCTTACCCACGCCACGGGTGCCGGTGAACAGGAAGGCATGGTGCAACCGACCGTGGTCCAGCGCATGGGTGAGGGTTCGCACCACGTGTTCCTGGCCCACCAGTTCCCGGAACTGTCGGGGGCGCCACTTGCGGGCGAGTGCCTGATAGCTTCCGGTGGTAGCCACGGGGCGGGTCAACGCAG
>JGI12109J20283_10911188_pt1 | contig 41300 bp, 38 predicted proteins | sample ElkSlonscriptome_12_FD_20283 | JGI IMG/M metagenome (IMG submission 20283)
CAACACTTCCTTCAGCGGATAGACCACCTTCGCCGCCTGCCGAGGATCCGGCAGATTCTCAAAATGCTCAAGAAAAACAATGCTCTCCGCCAGGGCGCCATCCATGTCCATCATCCGTCCCTCCTCCCCCATTTATGGGGGAGGTCGGGAGGGGGGGCAGGCGGAAAACAGCGGCTTTGGATCTGTATGAATCGGATAGCCGGCTTGGCGAGGGCCGGTCCCGGACACAGTTCGGGGCGACCCGCAGGCCGCCCCGATTCGGCGTTGATCAACGTCCTTCTTACTATTGAACCCTTCCTATTGAACCCTTGGACGCCCGGATCCAAGGAGCGCTGCCACGATCCGGGCAGAAGGCTGGCCTTCGAAATCAGGTCCTTTCGATCAACTTGGTCACCAAGCTTGCCGGTCGCCGACGGCTGCCGGGGCACGAATGCCGCAGGCAGGTCAGGCTGGCCGGGACATGCGGCTCATTTCGTCCTTGATCGCCAGTTTCTGGCGTTTCAGCGTCGCGATCAGACTGGAGTCCGGCATTGGGCGCGCGGTTTCACTTTCCAACAGCACCTCCAGTTCGGAATGCCGGCTATGCAGCGCATCCAACCTTGCATCACGACCCATGGCATGACCCTCCTTGATCAGGTGAGAAACGGGTCGAGTCTACCCGAGCCTCGGGCGTAGATAAAGGGTTTCCGCGACGCTTCCGTGAATTTGTCCTCTTTTCCCTTGATCCCGCGTTCCGGATCCGTATTGTCAGGAGTTTTTTCGAATGAGTCTATCCTTGCCCCTGGTCGTCGGCATCAGCGGCGCGTCCGGAATCGCGTACGGTGTGCGCCTCCTGGAGGTGACCCGCCGACTCGGGATTCCGACCCACCTCATCATGACCCGCACGGCCGAGATCACGCTGGCCTATGAAACCGCGCTGAAGGTCGCCGACGTGCGCGCGCTGGCCACCGCGTGGCACCGCGTCGACGACATGACGGCGCCGCCCTCCTCCGGCAGTGTGCGCACCCGGGGCATGGTGGTGGCGCCGTGCTCGGCGCGCTCGCTGGGGGCCATCGCCGCCGGCTCGGGCGATACCCTGCTCAGCCGCGCCGCCGACGTGACGCTGAAGGAACGGCGCCGCCTGGTGTTGATGGTGCGGGAGACGCCGCTGCACCTGGGCCACATCCGGGCCATGGCGGCGGTCACCGAGATGGGCGCGGTCATCGCTCCGCCCATGCCCGCGTTCTACAGCAAACCACAGTCACTGGATGACGTGGTGGATCACGGGGTCGGCCGGGTGCTGGACCTGTTCGACATCGACGCCGGACTGGTCAGCCGCTGGCGGTCCGGCGATCCGGAGGACTGAGGCGAAACGCCTACCGGCGTTCCGACGGGTCCGGCGCCGGCGCATCCCCGCCATGCGCTGGAACCCGCCGGCCCAGCTGCGTCTCGCGGTAGACGATGTACAGCGCCGAGGCGATGATCACCGCCGCGCCCACCAGGGTCCAGACGTCGGGCACCTCGGCGAACGCGATCACGCCGATCAGCGTCGCCCACAGGATTTGCGAGTAGTCGAACGGCGTGACCAGCGACGCCTCGCCCTCGCGGTAGGCGCGCACGGCCAGGTACTGCCCGCCGCTGGCGGCGGCGCCGATGGCCGCCAGCAGCACCCAGGTCAGGGGCTCCGGCCAGCGCCACACCAGCGCCGCCGGCACCGCCGAGGCCAGCACCGCGCCGATGGCGAACCACATCAGGATGGTCAGGGGCTGCTCCGTCTCCGACAGGATCTTGACCATGGTCAGGGCGCCGGCGATCAGCGCCGCCGAGGCCAGGGCGGCGAGGGCATTCACATCCAGCGCCGACGGATCGGGGCGCATGACGATCAGCACGCCGACGAACCCCACGGCCGTGGCCAGCCCGCGCCGCCAGCGCACCACCTCGCCCAGGACCAGCACCGCAAGCACGATCATGAACAACGGCCGCGCGTAGGTGATGGAGATGGCCGCCGCCAACTGCATGTGGGTGATGGCGTGAAACAGGCAGAACATGGCCAGGATGCCGATGGTCACCCGTACCGCATGAAGCCCCGGGCGGGCGGTGCGCAACACGCCCAGGCCGCCGCGCCGCATGAACGGCAGCAGCGCCAGCAGGCCGAACAGGCAGCGGAAGAACACCACCTGGAACGAATGCAGCTCTCCGCCGACAAACTTGATCAGGCCGCCCATGGCCGAAAAGACCATCGCGCTCAGCAGCATGAACAGAACGCCCCGGGCGTTGCCGGACAACGCCCGCCAGCGGGTGGTGACGGACGGGGACACACAAAGACTCCTCGCGGGAGGACACGCGCGGCGAACCGGCCGGGCGGACGCCAAGCCTACCGCCTCGCGCCGGCCGCTGACGACGGAATTCACGGGGTGAGGCCAAGCGTCAGCTATGCGTATAGCGCATAACTGGTCATGTCCGCCCGCCGTCCGTGTGTCCGTCCGGATCAGTCCCCCACCGGGCGCCCCGCCGCCGGCCGGCGCGGATCCACCTTGCGCCACAGGCGCGGCAGGCCGTGGATGTCCTCGCCCGGGAACAGATAGGGGCGGAACTCCAACACGAAGCCAAGCTGGACCAGCGCGCGGTCCAGCTCGTGGTCGAACGCCGCGTCGCTGTCGTCGCGAAGGTACAGCCCCCCGCCCGTGGCCAGGCAGCGGTGGAACAGCGGCAGCATGTGCCGCAGCAGCCGCTGCGTCAGGTGCGGCAGCACATCGACGCAGATGATCATGTCGAAGAACCCGGGGGGCAGCAGGTCGAACCGCCACGTCGGCAGGTGATAGATGCCGGCCTGCTCGCGCAAAGCGAAGTCACGCGGATCCACCACATAGTCGCTCACGGGCAGAACGTTGGCCCGCCGAAAATACTCCGCCTGGGCGACATAGGCCGCCTCGTCCGACTCCAGGGCGGTATAGACCAGCCCCGGCACCTCCTGGCACCAGATGTTGAGCTGGCGGCCGCACCCTGGGTGAAAGTCCAGAATCCGCCGTGTCTTCCAGCGCGTTGGGCGCGGGTAGAGATCCTGGAACCGGTAGTCCTCGGCGTTGCGGATGTCCATGGCCAGCGGGCCTGGCGGCACCGTGTCGATCAGGCCATCGCGGTGCAGGCTCTCCAGCACCAGCCGGGTGACGGCGTGGCTCTGCGCGGCGCGGGCGGGATCGGCGCTGGCATACAACGGCGCCGGCGTGCGCGCCGGGTCGATCAGGCGGGGGACCAGTTCGACCACCTCCGGCTCCAGGTCCTCCGGCGTCTCGCCCGACGGGGCGATCCACGGGGCGATGCCCGGCGGCAGGGCGCGCAGGTCGGTCTTGCGGCGCTGGCGGAACAGGTCGGGCGTCATGGTGGCGCTTTCAGGGTGGCGCGGTCGGATGCGGGATGATGGATCCAGGACGGCTCGTTCCGACTATCGCATCCTGCGCGCCTTGGCAAACACCGCGCGCGGGGTTCCCAAGGCAATCGTGTGAAGGGGGTTCCATCGCTGAGACGGACCCCGGGGCCAGAAGCCAGCACGAACCCCGTATCAGGTCGGAGGGGACCTCGCGGTTCCCCTCCTCCCACACCACCCTGCGTACGGTTCCGTACACGGCGGTTCATGTCGTGTTCAGCTTTGCGGTCCTCCTCGCCCGACACCCTTTAAGCGCCCAGCCTAGCCTTGCGGGTACTGCCCGCTACCTCCGGCTTCAGGCCCTCGTGCGAGGCATCTGCTCAGGGTGATCGGAAACTCGGTCCTGCCTCCTTCGACATGTTCGGCCCTTCACCGCCCGGTCTCGCGGATCCTATGGCCTCTGCTGACTCCTGCCGCCCCCCACCCGTCTACAATGCCGACACCTCTCGGCGCCGGGTGCCCTTGAAACCAAGGGCAAGGCGACAGGCCTCCCAGGGTAAGACGCGCGACCTTCATCCCATATACCCGCCGCATCTACGCCCAGACCCTCCGGGTGACATCGGGCTTCGGGTCGAATGGCCCCCTCGCCCAGGGTCTTGACGCCTCGTATGCGGTTCCTGTCCGTCGGGCCAGGACTTTGCTTACAGCTTCCTTCAGACCCCGCCTCGCGACGACGCCCTTGCTGTTCGGCTAGCGGTTCCCGTCACCAGGGTCCGCAGAGGACTTCCACCCCCAAGTCGCCCGAACCGCCACCACAGCGGACCGGACAGCGCCAGTCACGGCGCTACGGCCCATGCCTGGCGCACCATTGCGAACCCTATTGCGAACCCTCGTCGCAAGGCGAGGGTGAAGCAATCCAGAGCGTAGGGTTCAAATATCCGCTCTGGATTGCTTCCTCGCTGCGCTCCTCGCAATGACGATTACAAACCAAGACGTGTGGATCGGATAGCCTTTTACGGGGAGGGCTGGGGTGGGGTCTTTCGCCGGCCGGCCGGCTCTCGCCAACGCTGGCAGCGAAATGCGACTGTGGTAGGAGCCTTGGCATCTGGGCTCAAGAGCCGGCAGGATAGGGTCCTCACACCATGCCCGTTGACCGGGACGCCTCACCGATGGCTCTGACAACCGCCGCCCTTCTGGCCACCGCGACCGAGCGCCTGCGCGCGGCGGGCGTGCCCGATCCGCGCCTGGATGCGCGTTTGCTCGCCGCGCACGCGCTCGGTGTGGCATCGCCAGGGGCGCTTACCGTCCGCGCCGACGAGCCGGTGCCGGCCGAGGCGGCGGCCCGCTTCGAGACTTTGGTTGAGCGTCGGGCGGCGCGCGAGCCGGTGGCGCGCATCCTCGGCCGGCGCGGGTTCTGGACCCTGGACCTGGTGCTGGGTCCAGACACGCTGGAGCCGCGCCCGGATACGGAAACGGTGGTTTCGGCGGTGCTCGACCGGGTGGCGGACCGACAGGCGCCGCTGCGGCTGTTGGACCTGGGGACCGGGACCGGAGCGATCCTTCTGGCGCTGCTGGCGGAACTGCCGAACGCGCACGGGACCGGCGTCGACATCGCGCCCGGCGCCGTCGCCACCGCCCGCGCCAACGCCAACGCGCACGGCCTGGACGACCGGGCGCGCTTCGTCGCGGCGGATTGGCGAGACGGCCTGCCGGACCCGGCCGGTCCCCTCGACGTCATCGTGTCCAATCCGCCCTACATCCGGACGGCGGACCTGAGCACCCTGGATCCCGAGGTGCGGGGACACGACCCGGCCGTGGCCCTCGACGGCGGACCCGACGGGCTGGACGCCTATCGGCTGGTGATCCCGCTGGCGGCCCGGCGCCTCGCGGCCGGCGGCTGGCTGGCGGTTGAGGTGGGGGCCGGCCAGGCCGAGACCGTGGCCGCGCTCATGCGGGCGGCCGACTTCGGGGCGCCCGCGTGCGTCACCGACCTGGCCGGCGTGCCCCGCTGTGTGATCGCACAGGGTTGACCCGGAAAAAACACGCGGACGGGTGAAAAAGTTCTTGGAAAGACGCGACGGGCGCCCTACGGTCTCGACGACGCGCCTGTTCGGACGAAGTTGCCCGTCGGAAGACGAGGCCCGGGCGTGCGGCGGGCCAGGGATGATTGCGCCCGCACTGGCGGGTTCCGGCCGGCGAGCTGGTGGCGCACACGCCGCGATGCCGCGTGACATCCCAAAACGGATCGCGGCAGCGTCGGGACAGTGGCTCTCTCGTGCGAGATATTTTCGCTCTGAAGGCCGGGTGTCAGCAGACGCCTTCAGGGACCGCGGCGGTCACCGCCGCCGCCCCCCCGGAACGGACACACCGCCGGTGGCGTGTGGTGTGCGGACCGGTTCGGCCCGAATGCGTGAAACCGTCCCGAGATGGGACGATCGTTGTTTCCTTGGCGGACTGAAGCCGGCGGATCCGCCTCGCACCGACCCGACGCGTCGGGTCGCGGGCCGGCTGACCATGATCCAACGCCGATTTGGCGCGATGTGGACCGATTCATCAGGCAACCAGACGGACTCATGAAACAAGGCTCGAATACCCGGGGACGCCCCCGTGGCCGCGTCGGCGGCGGCAGTGGCGGCAAGCGCACACCGAACCGCAACCAGACCTTTGACAGCAATGGACCGAGCGTCCGGTTGCGGGGCAATGCCATGCAACTGGTCGAGAAGTACACGGCCCTGGCCCGCGACACGAGTTCGCAGGGCGACCGCGTGCTGTCCGAGAATTATCTTCAGCACGCCGACCACTACTATCGGGTCTACATGGCGTTGACCGGGCAGATCGACACAAGCCGGCCCGGCGCCTCGCCCCATCACCGCGCGCCGGGGCAGGCCGTTGGCGGCGGCCCGGACGACGACACCGACACGGCGGCGGCCGACAGCGGCGCGCCCGAGGGGGCCGGCAACGGCAACGGAAACAGTGGCCGGCGCGGCAACGGGCGGAGCCGCCCCGGCAACGGCGCCGACCGGTCCGACGAGGCGCGCGCGGACGAGCAGGCCGCAGACGCGACCGCTTCCACCGAGACCGGCGACGATGAGTCCGGGACGGACGAGGGCGAGCGGGACTCCGGCCCGCGCCGCCGCGCGCCGCGCCGGACATCGCGCGGCGGAGGCCGGACCACCCGCGAGGCCCGGGACACGGACGCCGACACCGGGGACTCTGCCGGAGCCGACCAGAACGGCGACGGCGGCAGTGGCTCCGAAGAGGAGGGGACGGCGCGGCCGGCGCGCCGCACGCGCCGTGGATCGCGGCGGAGTTCCCCGTCCGGGGAGGGCGAGTCTGGCGACGGCAACTCCGACGCCCAGATCGCGTGACACCTTCGCCTGACCAGAACGCCGACACGGGCGCGTCGGGACACCGCGCCCGGCGGACAGCGGGCGCGGTCTCTCTATGCTGTCGTTTTCGGCGAGATCATGAGCATGAACGGGATCTCGCCGTGCGCCAGCCGCAAGGCGCCCATGGCGGTGACCACTTTCAGGTCCTTGTTCTTGAACGCCGAGTAGATCTCATAACCCACGTCTTCCTTCGGCAGTTCGACGTGATCGACGTGTTCCATGAACTTGGCGATCAACTCCATGCGCGGGCGGTCAAAGATGTTTTCGTCGGCCTCGAACTCGTAGCTGGCGTCGGGGCCGTCGGCGGCGTCCATCATCTGGGCCACGAAGGTGATGTTGGCCATGGCAGGGGTGTCCTCTTGGCGGTCGGAGGGAACCGGGCGCGACCACGCTGCGCGCGGCGCGTGCCGGGAAAGAGACCTCCACCTTAGGGCACTCCCCGCGCGGACTCCAGAACAGCACCCCAACCCCAGCGGGGGAATTCACGGAACCGCAACACGGGCCGGCCTCACCCGCGCCGGCACCAGAGGCGACCGAACAGGGCGTCCAGCGACACCGGGCCCGGTCCGCGCAGCAACAGCAGCAGCAGCGCCGTCGCCCACAGGGTGTGTTCCGGCCAGTTGCCGGGGTAGACGAAAACCTGGATGACGGCCGTCATGCCCAACAGGCCCAGCGCCGACAGCCGCGTGAACAGGCCCAGGATCAGCAGAATGGGGAACAGGTGCTCGGCGGCGGTGGCGATCTGCGCGGCCAGCTCCGGCGGCAGCACCGGCACGGCGTATTCATCCTGGAACAGGAAGTACGTGCTGTTGGTGATCTCCCAGCCGGACACCTTGGTCTGGCCGGAGCGCCAGAACACGCCGGCGATGCCCAGGCGGGCGAACAGGCCGATGACCCACAGCGGCACGGCGGCGCCGGCGCCGGTGATCGCCAGCCAGGTGCGCGTCAGCGGGCCGCACTGGCCGCCGGCGCGGGCGCTGTGGGGGGCGGTGGATTCCGTGGCGGACGGGGCGGGTGTCATGCGGAGGTCTCCGAATGGCTGAGGGGCGTGCTTAGGGCGTGGTTGTCGCGGGCCGACTGCGGCACGGCGATCTCGGTCAGCAGCCCCAGCGACAGCACACAGGCCAGGGCGCCGGTCAGGTCGAATCCGGGACTGCCGCGCGTGGCCGCCTGGGCGGCGGTTTCCAGCGTTTGCCCCATGTCGAGCGCGAACAGCAGCGACAGGGTGCCCTCGTCGGCCCGCGCCATCCGCACCCTGTCATGGGGCCGGCAGATCAGGATGGTGGCGCCGCCTTCGTCCAGCGAAACGGTCTCGGTCTCGTCCCAGCCGGGCTGGTGCATGTCCCAAATGCGATCCACCGGCCAGGCCGAGACCACGAACCGGAACGACGGATGCACCGCACAGCGGACCATCGGCAGCACCGACGGCGGCACGGCGGCCAGCGTGTCGTGCGCGGCCGGCCGGGCGTCGGCGGCATACAGGGCGCCCAGCCGCGCCCACTCCAGCCGCGCCACGTCGGCCAGATACGGCAGCTTGGCGGCCGGCTCGAACCCGGCCAGGAAGTCCGCGAACCGCTCGCCGTAGTGTGACAGCACCGGCGAGTCCGGCGGCGCCCGGCGGATGAAGGCGCGCGCGGTCTGGGCGAAGAAGGCCTCGCCGACCAGCGCCTTGACCACCGGGAAATTGGCTCCCAAAGCCTCCGTCAGGGTGATCAGGGTGTTGTTGCGGTGGATGGCGATGCGCTGCATCGGGCTCAGGCCCCGACCGTCGATCAGCGCCGCCAGCGCCGGCTCGTCACCCGACAGCACGGCCCGGCCGATCATCTCCTGGATGGCGGCGACTCCGGGCATCACGCGGGCTCCCGTTCCGGGGTCAGGATGGAGGCGACGCGGGCGGCCTCGGCGGCCAGTTCCGGCCAGGGCGGGATGTTGCTGTCGCGCTCGATCAGGGTCGGGCGCGGCCCCGCCAGGCGCAGCGTCAATTCGTACAGGGCCAGCACGGTCTCGCTGACGGCGCTGCCGTGGTCGTCGATGCGGATCTCGACGCCGTCGACGTGGCGCACCGCGTGCCCGGCGAGGTGGATCTCGCCGACCGCATCCAGCGGCAGGCCCTTCAGATAGTCCAGCGGGTCGAACCCGAGGTTGCCGGCGCTGACGACGATGTTGTTGACGTCCAGCAGCAGGCCGCAGCCGGTGCGCCGGACCATCTCGGTGAGGAACGCCGTTTCCTCCATGTCGCTGATGGTGAAGGCGAAATAGCGCGACGGGTTCTCGACCAGGATGCGGCGACCGAGCGCCTCCTGCGTCTGGTCGATGTGGCGGACCAGCAGGTCCAACGACTCGTCGGTATAGGGCACCGCCAGAAGGTCGTTGAGATAGGTGCCGACGGTGCCGCACCAGGCCAGGTGCTCGCTCACCAGGGCCGGCTGATAGCGGTCGACGACGGCGGCCAGTTTCGATAGGTGCCCGCCGTCCAGGTCATGCGCGCCGCCCAGCGACAGGCCGACGCCATGCACCGACAGCGGAAAGTCGCGCCGCACCGTCTCCAGCGCGCGGTGCTGCGGCCCGCCCGGGTGCATGTAGTTCTCGGCGTGGATTTCGACCCAACTCACGGACCCGGGATCGGCCAGCAGGGCGTCGACGTGCTCCGGCTTGAGCCCGACGCCGACCGAGGCCGACGGAATGGCGTCCGGAATGGCGCCCGGAATGGCGCCCGGAATGGCATGGGGTCGCGGGGCGCGCGTGAGACCCTGGGACAGAGACATAACGGACTCCGGCCGTGAGGACCCCGGGGCGGGCGTGACGGGCCGCACCGGCCGTGACCGGTCCGTCCCGCCAACACCCCGTCCACGGGCGTGGGACGCGAGGTGGAGACCGCTGGGTCAGGAGCTCTTCGGCTCCAGGCTGCCGCCCACCAGCTTTTCGCAGGTGCCCTCGGGCAGGGCGATGAAGGCGTCACCCTGGCCGTCCACCTTGGACGTGCCGGCGCAGGACGAGTTGGCGGTCTGGCAATCGTTGTGGCCCGCTTTGACGACGCCGTAACACTTTTCCATGTCGGCGGCGGACGCCGTGGTCGGCGCGGCCAGGGCGAGGGCGGCGGTCATGGCACCGGCGACGAGGGTCGAGGTTTCGATCACTTTCATGGTCTGAGTCTCCTGGTCGGTCAGAGAGTGAGGATCGTTCGATGGCGCGATCCCGGTGGTCCGGTCTGCCGGCCGGGGCTCGGTCGCTGCGTCCGGCCCGGCCTGGGGGTGGCGAAGGCTGATCGCCACCGCCCACACCTCCAATCTGGCGCCGCGATGCGAATAAGTGAAATTCCAATGTGGCATTCTTTTCATAGCCGCCAGGCATGATGCCCGTGCATGGGTGTCATGCGCTGGTGTGATGTCGGGTAGATTCGCAGGCCGATGAACGCGCACCGCGATCGCCCGGCCGCCAACGCGACCACCTGCCGCGCGGCGACCTTGCTCACGGCTTCGCGATCATCAGGTACAGGTTCACCGCCGCAAGCCCCGTGGCGACGATGCCGACCCACAGCCACCGCAGGGCCAGCCGGCGGTAAGCCGGCGGCACCTCGCCGTCCTGTTCGAACCGCAGGGCCATGCGCGCCTGCCGGATCTGGATCGGGATCAGCACGACCAGCCACATCAGGCCGGCGACCACGAACAGCCCGATGCCCCACCACAGCCACGCCGCCCCGGCGGTCCACCATCCGCCCAGGATCATCAAGGCGATGCCGCTGACCAGCACAAGGACCACGCCGCCGAAGGTGAAGACCCAGTCGGTATAGGTGACCAGTCTCTGCGCGAAGGCGATGGTCGCGGGATGGTGGGTGCGGTCGGCGAAGACCTTCCAGACCGCCGTGACGGTCACGTTGCCAACGAACAGGACGACGCCGACGAGGTGAATCACAAGCCAGTGCGTATAATCAAACAGCAGGAAGGTGTCCATGCGGGCTCCGGGGGTCAGGTCATGGCCGACGCCCGCGCATCCGAAGGACCCACATTGGGGCGCTCGACGGCCCGCAGGATCTCCGGCAAGCCGACCGATCCCATGACACCGCGCTCTTCCACATGCACCGGGCGGCGACCCGAGGGGTCGCTGTGGAAGAACGTCAAGGCCTCCTCAAGGGTTGCCTGGGCCGGGACAACCGGGCCGCACGCGCCGTTCGTCTCGGCGGACATCACCGCTTTCACCCGCAACACCCGCGCCCGGTTGATGTCCTTGACGAAGTCGGCGATGTAGGCGTCGGCGGGGTGCATGACGATCTCGGGCGTCGTGCCTTCCTGGATCACGGCGCCGTCGCGCAGGATGGCGATGCGGTCGCCGATGCGCAGGGCCTCGTCCAGGTCGTGGGTGATGAAGACGATGGTCTTCTTCAACTCCCCCTGGATGCGCAACAGCACGTCCTGCATGTCGGTGCGGATCAGCGGATCGAGCGCCGAAAACGCCTCATCCATCAGCAGAATGTCGCAGTCAGTGGCCAGCGCGCGGGCCAGGCCGACGCGTTGCTGCATCCCTCCGGACAGGGCGGCGGGATAGCGGTCCTCGAAGCCGCCGAGCCCGACGCGGTCGATCCACACGCGGGCGCGCTCCTCGGCCTGCGGTCGCGTCAGTCCCTGCACGCGCAGGCCGTAACCGACGTTGCCCAGGACGGTGCGATGCGGGTGCAGGGCGAAGCGCTGGAACACCATGCTCGCCCGATGGCGGCGGAAGGCACGCAGGTCCGGCGGCGCCAGCGCCAGGACGTCATCGCCGTCGACGACGATGGAACCGGCCGTCGGCTCGATCAGCCGGTTCAGGTGGCGGATCAGGGTGGACTTGCCGGAGCCCGACAGGCCCATGACCACGTGCACGTCGCCCTCGCGCACGTTCATGGTGATGGCGTCCAGGCCGAGCACGTGGCCGTGCTGCTCCAGCAACTCGGTCTTGCCGATGCCGTCGCGCACCAGCGGCAGCACCGAGGCCGGGGCGCGCCCGAAAATCTTGTACAGGTCACGGATGGCGATCTTGGCGCCGTTGGCGCCGTTGGCGCCACCGGCCTCAGCGGGACTCATGGCGGTACCTCTGCATCCGGCGCCCGTAGGACTGGGTGACCCGATCAAAGATGATGGCCAACAGCACCACGGCGAGGCCGTTCAGCACGCCCATGGCGAAGTACTGGTTGGTCACGGCCCGCAGCACCGGCTGGCCCAACCCCTTCACTCCGATCATCGAGGCCACCACGACCATGGCCAGGGCCATCATGATCGTCTGGTTGATGCCGGCCATGATGTTGGGCAGCGCCAGCGGCACCTGCACGCCCCACAGGCGTTGCCACGGGCTGGCGCCGAAGGCATCGGTGGCCTCCAGCACCTCCTTGTCGACCAGGCGAATGCCCAGGTCGGTCAGGCGGATCACCGGCGGGATGGCGTAGATCACCACCGCCAGCAGCCCCGGCACCTTGCCCAACCCCAGCAGCATCACCACCGGGATCAGGTAGACGAAGCTGGGCATGGTCTGCATGACGTCGAGCACCGGCACCACGCCGCTTTTCAGGCGGTCGGAACGCGACATCAGAATGCCGATGGGGATGCCGACGACGATGGCGATCAAGGTGCACACCGAGATCATGGCCATGGTGCGCATGGTGTCTTCCCACATGCCCATGACGCCGATGGCCATGAAGGACGCCACCACCAGCACCACCAGCGTCCAGCCGCGACTGGCCGTCCAGGCCAGCCCGGCGACAATGGCGATCACCAGCCACCAGGGCGCGCCGAGCATCGCCTGCTCGAACCACACCATGAAGCGCAACAGCGGGGTAAAGGCGTCCTCGATGGCCGCGCCGTAGGTGCGGGTGAAGGCCAGATAGGCGTCGTCCACCGCGCGGTTGAAGGCACGCAGCGTCGCGTCATCCAGGGCCGGGAACTCGATCAGCCAGTTGGACTCGGCCATGGGTGGGGTGCTCCGGGTGGGACCGGCGATTCAGCCCGTCAGGTGCGTTCGCGCGGCAGGCGCGGGCGCACCATCCGTGGGTTCCCGGTGCGTTGGCCGCCACATCGCCCCGCGACGCGACGGCCGAACGCATCCGACCGCGCTACAACGCCGCCTTGACCTTTTCGGCCACATCCGCCGGCACCCACCCGGTCCAAACGTCCGGGTATTCCTGCAGGAAGTGCACGGCCGCGCCCTCGGCGGTGGCCTGGGAGTCCTCCTGCCACGCCAGCACGGCGTTGATGACGTCGTTGGGCACCGTCACGCTTTCAACGAAGCCATAGGCCTCCGGCGCCGATTCGGCGAATCGGGTCGTGGCCACCGTCAGCACGTCGGACGAGGGGTACATGTTCGGCCGCGGATCGGCGCAGTCCCGTTGCGTCACGCAATCCCAGGTCTCCGGGTCGTGCTCCATGCCGCCGATCATAACCATGTCGTACTTGCCGAGCACGGCCGTGGGCTCGAAGTAGTAGGCGAAGATGGGCTCGCGCCGCTCATAGGCCTTGGCGATGGCGCCGGCCAGGCCGGGGCCGGAGCCCGGATCGAACATGGTATAACCGGCCTCGTCCAGGCCGTAGGCCTCGAACAGGTTCTCGTTGACGATCTGGCACTGCCAGCCGGCCGGACAGGTGTAGAAGCGGCCCTTGCCCGGCTCCTCGGCGTCCGGGAACAGGTCGGGGTTGGCCTTGATGCCCTCGATCGTGGCCAGCTCGGGATGCTCCTCGACCATGTAGGACGGCACGAACCAGCCCTCCTGGCCGCCGTCCTCCAGGGTGTGGGTGGCGACCTTGATGCGCCCTTCGTCGACCGCCTTGGCGATCACCTCCTTGGCGGCGTTGGGCCAGATCTCGGGGGCCAGGTCGGGCTCGCCCTTCTCGGTCATGGAGGTGATGGTTGGCACGGTGTCGCCCGGCACCAGCTCGGCGTCGCAGCCGTATCCCTCGTTGAGGATGATCTTTTGCATGTGGGCCAGCATGGCCGCCGAGTTCCAGCTCATCTCGGCGATGGAGACGTCGCCGCAGTCGGCGGCCCGGGCGGTGGACGGCGCGGCCAGCATGGCCAGCGACGACGCCAGCGCCACGGCGGCGCCCGCGATTAGCGTTTTCATGATGTGAGGTTCCCTGTTCCGGTGACGCTTGGGGTTCGGTCGGATCGGATGGGGCGGGTCCCCGGGAAAGCACTGCGAGGCGCGTCGGTCGGCCGATGGCGATGTCGCGCCCCGTCCCGGCGTGTGTCTTCCAAACGTAGCGACCCGGGGCCGTGGGTGCAAACCCCGGGCGGGCTCCGGGGGCATTTAACCGGCGCGAACCCAGCCGGCCAGTTCCTCCAGCGTCTCCGCGTCCAGCATCAGGGCCTCGACGTGGAGCGCGTCCTCCATCGAGATCGGGCGGCCGTCGACGATCAGGTCCTCGGCGAACGGCGCGGCGAGGCGCGGTCCCAGGTCGGCCACGTCGTCCGCCTGGGCCACGGGCACCAGGGCGACAAAGGTCTCGTCGCCCACCCAGGACAGAGTCCCCGCCTGCGGCAGCGCGGCGGCCAGCCGTTCGGTGGCGGCGGCGAACAGGGTCTCGCCGCCCTCGGTGCCCAGGTGCTCGGCGATGCCGGCCAGCCCGTCCATGCGCACAAGCGCCAGCACGGCCGGCTGGGCGTTGGCGAGGGCAGTCCGGGCGGCCTCGACCAGGGCGGGCGCCGGCGTCAGATGGGCCAGGGCGGCGACGGGATCGGGACCGAACAGGCCCGGTGTGGCGGTATCCGGCTTCGGCGCCGGCGCGGTCTCTGGGTCCGGTGTGGGTGCGGGTGGCGGGGCAGGCGCGGACTCAGCGGCCGGCGTTGGCGTTGGCGCGGGCGGCGGGGGCGCGTCCTCCCTGGCCACCGGCTCGGCCGCCGGCTCGCGCACTGGCGCGCTCAACGCCACCAGCGCCGACGGGGCCAGCGCCGCCGCCAGCAGCGTCACCACCAGCGGCGACACCGCGCCCCCGCTCACCAGGACCGCCGCGCACAGGCCAAGGACACGGGCCGCCTGGGTGATGGCCGCCGACCCCTGCGGCGTCCGGTCCACCAGCAGCACCAGCGACTGCCCGCCCAGGATCACCAGTCCGAGCGGGTTCCAGACCATCAAGGGGAGCGTCACGCCGAGCAGGGCGCCCGCCGCCCCGAGTCGGGCCGCGCCGAGGCGCGCGGCAGCATAGCCTCCCACGGCGGCGACGCCGGCCAAGCCCGCCAGCGTGGCCAGCCCGCCCGGCGTCCAAAGCACCGCCGGCGGCGGCGAGAGCCACCCGCCCAGCGGCAGCGGCAGCATGGCGAGCAGACCGCCGGCACCCAACGCCCAGGCGTGCCCGGCCACGGCCACGCCGAGCAGGTCGGTCAGGCCGAGCAGCGCGAAGGCCGCGAGCGCGGACGCCGTGATCCCGGCCGCCATCCGCGCGGCGGAAGGGCCGTTGCTCATGGGCGCCCCCGCCGGTTCGACGGGTTCGGGGTGGGCGAAACCTGTGAATCAGCCATGGCCATGCCACCTTTGCTCGGCATCGGACGGGGCCCCATCCTTACCCCATTCCACCGTTCGGGGGGAGCCCCGGCGCAAGGGGACGCAGTGACCACAGTCACTGCCGCGCTCGACGTTTTCCGTCAAACGTCTTGTTGAGAGATCGTTTGACGTGCCGATGACGAGGCGCCGCAATCAGCCAGAGTCCGAGGGCGGGCGATGACGCAACACGGGGACAACAGCGTGCCCAACAAGGGGGTCCCGCCGTCCGGGAGTCCGCGTTCCTGGCGCGACGTGGTCGAGCCCTTGGACGCCGGAAACCTGCTGGACCTGGCGCGCCAGCGGTCCCAGGAATCGCGGGAATCGCTGGCCTCCTTTATGATCGAGTTGCTGGACGGTCAGTCCGGCGTGCTCTCGGACAGCGAACGCTCGCTGACGAGCGACATCCTGCGCACCATCATCTTCAAGGTGGAACGGTCGATCCGCGACCGTCTGGTCAGCGTGATCGCGGACATCGAGGGGTGTCCCTATGACCTGATCTGGTTCCTCGCCAACGAGCCGATCGAGATCGCCTATCCGATCCTGTTGCGCAGCACGGTGTTGCGCGACGCCGACCTGATCGAACTGGTCCAGCGCAAGGCGATCGAACATCGGATGACGATCGCGGCGCGGCCCAACCTGTCGCCGGCCGTGTCCGACACGATTGCCCGCGTGGCCGAATCAGAGGTGATCGTCAGGCTGCTGCGCAACGAGACGGCGGCCCTTGGCGAGTCCACGCTGGCGTGCCTGGTCGAGCGGGCGCGAACGGACCAGGTCCTCCACGAGCCCTTGGTGAAACGCCCCGAAATGACGGCGGAGCTGGCGCAAAAGCTGGTCCACTGGGTGTCCGACGCCTTGCGCGAGTACATCCTGTCGCACTGGACGATCCCCGCCGCGACCCTTGACGAGAGCCTGGAAACCGTTCTCGAGGATGCGGCAATCCTTACGGACACGGACGAGATCGAGGCCCCGGTGGACCCCACGATTCAGACCGTGCCCGGCGATCCGGATCGCCTGAAACGCCTGATCATTTCAGCCATGGGCGTGGGCGACCTGCGCTTGGTCGTCTCGCTGATCAGCGCCTCCCTCGGCGTGCGCAAGGCCCTGATCCGCCGCGTCCTGGCCGAACGCTCCAGCGAGTCGCTGGCTGTTGTGTGCCGAGCCTTGGGCATGACGTCACACGAGTTCCTCAGTTTCAGCGCCGCCGCGCGCCTGAAGGCGCACACGTCCGGCGGCGTCGATGAGGACCCCGCGACCCTGGCAGCCGTCTACGACCGCATCAGCGCGGAAACAGCCCGGTCCGTGGTCGCCCACTGGTCTGCTCCACGGTGAGGAGTCCGAGCGGCGGACGCCGGCCGGCCGACGACCGAACGGTCTTTATGCGTCGGCCGGGAACAGCCTTCCCATCCCGAGACGCGCCCCGCCTCGCCCCACCGTGTTGACCAATCTGAGTCACACGTTTTTGTCATTGCGAGGAGCGTAGCCCAAAAAACAAAACTGGGGCAATCCAGGGCGAATACATCATGACCAAGCCCTGGATTGCTTCGCCGGCGTCCAAAGACGCCGGCTCGCAATGACGAGTCCGGCTTATTCACTTGGCTCCGGTAAACCCAACATGGTGCGCTGGACAGGTGTCCCATCGTACCAGATCGCGCATCTACCGGAGCCAAGTGAATAAGCCTTTGACGAGTTTTGTGCGGGCCTCTGGCCCCAGGGGCCGTCTCAGCGATGGAACCCCCTTCACCCGATTCCCCTGACGCCTCACCCCACCGTCTTGACTCGGGGCGAGCAACACCGTACTCCGCTTCGCGGCGTCTGGACACCGGCGGGCGACACGGGCGCTCGGGGCCGCGCCTGCCACGGCACTGCGCACGCAGACGCGCCTATCTCATGCAAATCACCTCTCATGAAAATCACCGGGTCTTGTCAATAAAGGGATCGTGTCATGGGGACCGAACTGGCCGGTTACGACCTGTTCACTGGATTTAACTGGTTCATCACGCAGGTCTTTCTGGGTCTTCTTCCGTGGCCGAATATATTTGCCTTTCTCATACCCATTGTCTTCATTCTCGTGCCCCTGTTTCCCCAATACCTGCTGTTCAACGTCGTCAAGATCCCCCACCTGCGCAACCGCGTCCGTCTGGCATTTCTGCCGGTGATCTGGTCTTCGGTGGCCCTGTACGGATACCTGTTCCGGGACAAGGGACCGGACCATAGCTCGGCGCCCATTCTGACCGATGTGCTGATCCTGCCGTTTATCGTCTTCGCGGTGCTGAGCATTTATCAGGTCGTCCACAATGAGCAGTGCCGCAAGTTTGTTGTCGTCTTTGTCGCCCTTAATTTCTATTTCCTGTTGACCCTGAACAACCTGGCGTTCATGGCGATCACCGACCGATGGACCTTCGCCGACGTGTAACGAGGATCCTCGCCCCCGATCGCCCCTTGCCATCCGGCGGGGGAGACGGTTCCCTGCGGTTGACCGGTCTGTTCTGTGAGACTCCCGCATGACGCGTCGGTTTCCTTTTTCCCCGCGCGGCCTTCTGCTGGCCGGGTTCGGCGGCCTGGCCCTGGCCTTCGCGGCCGCCCTGATCGCGGTGACGCTGCCGGCCGGCGGCGCGCACCCCCAGGAGCCAAGGCTGGCGCGGGCCGCCGTGCTTGCGAACGGGCTCGACGGATGGGTGCGGGCACGCCTGGAGGCGCTGCAGGCGGTGGCGGAGACCACGCAGGCGACGGTCGCGGCCGGCCTCCTGACGCTGGACGATGCCCGGGAGGTGGATGCCTACGTGCGCGGCCTGATGGCCGGCGCGCCGGCCCTGGAAAGCCTGGCCCTGATCACGCCGGACGGCCGGGCGCGGCGGTACGGGCGGGACGGAGCGCCGGTCCGCGAGGACTGGGGCGAGCGGCCGGCCGTCTCCGCCATGGTCACGGACATGCTGGCGCGCCCGGCGGCGGGTGATCCGACCGTGGAGTGGGGCCACCCGGTGTGGCGGTCCCGGGCCGGGCACGCGGTGTTCAACATCCGCGCCACCCTGGTTCGAGACGGCGCGCCGGTGGGGGTTCTCCTGGCCATGGTCGGCCTGGATCCGATCGCGCCGGCCGTGTCCCGCCACGCGGACGAGGACGGGGCCGACGCGGCACCGACCCCGTATGTCCTGTATGGCGGCGAGCGTGTGCTTGCCCATCCCCGGCTCGACGGCGGTGGGACGGGCGACGGCGTGGCGAACAAGGTGGCGGTCGCCGCCCTGCCGGCCCTGTCGGACCTCAACGACCCCGCCCTGGCCGCCCTGTCCGAAGCCGGCCCCGCGCCGAATGGCGAACCCGTGCGGCACGTGCGTCTGCCGGAGGCCGGCGTGGTCCATGTGCTGCGGCGGGTGGACGGCGTCGCGCCGGAGCCGCTGCTGGTCGGCGCGCATGTCGCGGTGTCTTCCGCAGGGGTGTTCAGCCGGACGGCCCTGGCCATCGGCGCGGCGGTGGGTCTCGGGCTGTCGGTCGTCGTCCTGGTGGGTCTGGCCTGGCGGCGGGCGGCGCCGCCCGCCTAGGGGCTTTCACGGGGCGGCCGGGGGCTCTACCATCGGCCGCGCGAGGGGGCGATCCCCCGTGTATCGGCGACAGCGGAGGGGACCGAACGCATGGCCGCACGCATTATCACCGTGGCCCAGCAGAAGGGCGGCGCCGGCAAGACGACGCTGGTCGCGCAACTGGCCGTCACCTGGGCGCGGCGCGGCAACAGCGTGGCCCTGGTCGACATCGACCCGCAGCGCAGCCTGGCCAGCTGGCACGCCTTCCGGGCCGACCAGGTTCCGGACGGCGCGCCGCTGCATCTGTCGGACGTGGCCGGGTGGCGGCTGGGGACGGAGCTGGACCGCCTGCGCCACCACTATGACATCGTCGTTGTCGATACGCCGCCACACGCCGAGACCGAGGCCCGGGCCGCCGTGCGCGCCGGCGATATCCTGCTGCTGCCGATCCAGCCCAGCCCCATGGACCTGTGGGCCACCAAGCCCACCGTGGATATGGCGGACAAGGAAAAGACCGCCGCCCTGATCGTCATGAACCGGATGCCGCCGCGCGGCAAACTGCCGGAGGTGATGCTGGAGAAGCTGCTGGAGGAGGGGCTGCCCATCGCCCACACCAAGCTGGGCAACCGGGTCGCCTACGCCGCCAGCATGATGGAGGGCAAGGGGGTGGTCGAATACCAGCCCAGTTCGACCGCCGCACGGGAGATCGGCGCCCTGGCCACCGAGGTCCTGGCGACCCTCAAGGGCCGGGCCAAGGCGCGGTAAGACACGGCGCCTACGCCGTCAGTTCCTGCACCAGCATCTCCAGGCGCGCCACGTCGTGCACCACCAGGGCATCGCGCTCACGCGTGACCATGCCCTTGCGGGCCAGGTCGTTCAGCACGCGGGCCACCGTCTCGCGCGTGGTCGAGACCCGGCTGGCGATGTCGGCGTGGATGGGGATCGGCCGGATGACGGCGCGGCCCGCGTCGTCCACCCCGGCGGCCTCGGCCTGGCGCAGCACCTCGGCCTGGACCCGGTTGTTCGCCCCCAGCGTCGACAGATCAACGATGCGTTCGGTGGCCGCGCGGATGGTGGCCGACAGGCGCCGCATGACGATCAGCGCCAGCGGCGGATGATCCGCCAGCAGCGTCAGGAAGGCCGTGGCTGGCAGGGTGGCGATCCAGCAGTCGGTGACCGCCAGCACGCTGGCCGAGCGGGGCGCGCCGTCGAACGCCGCCAACTCGCCGAAAAAGCTGCCGGTCTCGACGTCGGCCAGCGCCACCTCGCGCCCCGAGACGGTGTAGATGATGATCCGCGCCGTGCCCTGGGCCACGAAATAGACCTCGCGGCTCTCGCAGTCGCGGTCCAGGATCTGTTCCTGGGCCGCGTAGCGCCGCCAGCCGCACTGGCGGGCGATGCGCGCGCGCGCCTCCTCCGGTACATCGGCGAACAGATGCACCCCGGCCAGTCCGGGCGGCCGGGCGGCGATCTCGGGCGTGCGCTGGCTTCTGGTCATCCCGGTGTCCAACCCCGCGGGACCCCGCGTCCGTCACGTTAAGGCGTCAGATCCTTGGTATATCGGACCCCCAGTTTCTCACACGTTTGTCAGTGAAGGGTTAATGGCGGCGGCACGGCGCTGTTTCCGCTCTGGACCCGACCCGGGGTTCGTTGCTATATCCGCGCCGAAGCTTAATGAAAAAGCGGCGCAACGCCGCGAGTGTCGTGTGCCGGTGCCGACGAGACGGCCACCGCACACCCCTCAGCGCGGCGCGCCGGCCCCTTCGGAACAGGAAAAGGAGTCTTCCCCCATGGCCCTGGTCTCCCTGCGGCAAGTCCTCGATCACGCCGCCGAACACAGCTATGGCGTGCCGGCCTTTAACGTTAACAACATGGAACAGGTGCTGTCGATCATGAACGCGGCGCAGAAGACCGATTCGCCGGTCATTCTGCAGGCCAGCCGTGGCGCCCGCTCCTACGCCGGCGACGTCATGATCAAGCACATGATCCAGGCCGTCACCGAGATGTACCCGGACATCCCGGTCGTCATGCACCAGGACCACGGCAACGCCATGTCCACCTGCCTGTCGGCCATGGCGAACGGCTTTTCCTCGGTGATGATGGACGGCTCGCTGGAGGAGGACGCCAAGACCCCGGCGTCGTACGACTACAATTGCGCGGTCACCGGCAAGGTGGCCGAGGCCGCGCACATGATCGGTGTGTCGGTCGAGGGCGAACTGGGCTGCCTGGGCTCGCTGGAGACCGGCAAGGGCGACAAGGAGGACGGCCACGGCTTCGAGGGCGAGCTGGACCACTCCATGCTGCTGACCGACCCGGACGAAGCCGCCGACTTCGTCGCCAAGACCAAGGTGGACGCGCTGGCCGTGGCCATCGGCACCAGCCACGGCGCCTACAAGTTCACGCGCGAGCCGACCGGCGACATCCTGGCCATGAACGTCATCAAGGCCATCAACAAGCGCCTGCCGGACACCCACCTGGTGATGCACGGCTCCTCGTCGGTGCCGCGTGACCTGCAGGAGATGATCAACGCGTACGGCGGCGAGATGCCCGAGACCTACGGCGTGCCGGTGTCCGAGATCGTCGAGGGCATCAAGAACGGCGTGCGCAAGGTCAACATCGACACCGACTGCCGCATGGCCATCACCGCCGCCATCCGCAAGGTGCTGGCCGAGAAGAAGGCCGAGTTCGACCCGCGCAAGTACCTGAAGCCCTCCATGGAAGCCATGCAGAAGATCTGCGAGGACCGCTACGAGGCCTTCGGCACCGCCGGCCAGGCGCACAAGATCAAGCCGATCCCGCTGGCCGAGATGGCCAAGCGCTATGCCTCCGGCGCGCTGGACCCGAAGGTGAAGGCATAACACCGATCCGACCGGGCGGGAGGAGACCTCCCGCCCGGAACCGGTCTTGTCCCTCATCACGAAACGGTTCCGGACCGGAGAACACCCCCGTCCGGCAAGGGCACGCGCTACGGCGTGTCGTTGGAGCCGTTTTTCTTTATCCCTTGTCGACGCGATCGAATTTCTTGATCAAGTCGCTCTCTCTGAATTCTTGCCAGCTCACCCGGCAGCGCTAGAGAGACTATAAATCCAAACGTCGACATGCCTGCAAAGATATTATGCACAAAGTACAAATGAGACCATTCTTTTGCCTCTACAATCTCTGAAAACACCAAAAGACCCAGTATCACAATATACAACAAAAAAAGAGCATTGAATCTCTGAAGGTCCCCCTGTATTTGCTTCGCGCTCTCCCAGGCAACGCGCCAGTTTCCTGGCAACAACATACCAGGATCGCCGATTATTGAAACAACTGCGAAGAGGGAAGCTGCCAGAACTGAGAAAGTCAGCCCAATATACGCTGCTGGCGCCTCTGATTCTCTAATAGAGTCACCAAGATAGTATCCGGACCAGATGGATATGACAAGCGCAAAAGAAATGAACACGATTCTTTTTTTGTCAAATTGCCACATGTTTTCACTCCAAAAGCCCAGTCTGATCAAAGGTGTCCAGAGTGTCCCGCAACTTATCTTCGCAGTCCGAGGGGTTCAGAATCCTCTTGTCCCCTGCAACTTTGTAATCCTTGTGCAGCGTCATCTTGCTTCTCGTCACCCGTAGTCCGCTTTTTGTGACGATAACAAATTCATCCTCATGATTTCGTAGAACGCTAGATGCCATGGTCGACAATAACGATTTTACTTGTGGTTTATCCCAATTCCGACCCGCCCTTAGCATCATTCGGCCAGCTACATCTGATGCTGCCGCAACTTGATTTGGGCTCAGCCGCTTGGTAATCAACGACTTAAGAAACCCTACTCCAGGATCCCCATTCGAACTCAACAATGATTCTAACACAGGGCGAAAATCTCCTACGTTCAGGTCTATTTCAGCGACGCCAGCCTGAAAGACCTTTTCGAACGCATCCCTATCAAGTATTGCTTCCAGTTTGAAATCGCAGTCATCGCGGTCAAAATGTTCAATCATGTTGATCAACAACGCATTTACTGTGCCGTCCCTTAACGTAGTGTTATGGCCGGTCCATACAACATCATTCGCGCGAATAACAACGAAAAGCTGTGACTGAATAAACTCCATGCCTTTTGGCGGGTCCGTCACATCGGCATCAAGGGCCTCAACACCAGTTGCGGCAGGGATTACCGCCGCAGGGGCTCCCTTTTCGAAGACGACCAAATGCAGAAAGCACGATGTCCGCTTCATTGACCGACGCGCGACAACAACATCAAAGTCATCACCGTATTCAAAAACCGGGCACTCCGCCCTCGGGACGCCACTGAAACAGTCTTTAATCACCTCTGAAAGGTCTGATCTTTGGTTTGAAAACCAAACTACACGGCGATAATGGGCGGTCTTTCGCATTCATCCCTCCATAGTGTTTCGGGAGAGTATACTGCGGAACTCGCCAAACGGTCAATGCGCCGTGAACACGACCGATGCGACCGTCTTGGGGGGATTGTGCCGAGCTGGTCGGACGAGCGGTTTCATCCGCTCTGGATTGCTTCGTCGCTTCGCTCCTCGCAAAGACAGGCTTCTCGGCGTATTTCTAGCTTGCGCCCTGGCACGCGACGACGCGACCTCTTTTCGTCGTCGCGGTGGAGTGTCGGCATTCCACCCTTGACCCGTTGCGAGTCGGCGCCCCATGTAGGGCCTTCTCCCACGCTTTCCCGCCCGCCCGGAGGTTTCCGCCGATGACGCCCGCTCCCGCCCATGACCCGATCCAGTGGCACGGCACCACCATCCTGTCGGTGCGCAAGAACGGGCGGGTGGTGATCGCCGGCGACGGGCAGGTGTCGTTCGGCCAGACGGTGATGAAATCCAACGCCCGCAAGGTCCGCCCCCTGTCGGACGGCAAGGTGCTGGCGGGCTTCGCCGGCGCCACCGCCGATGCCTTCGCCCTGCTGGAGCGGCTGGAGGGCCAACTTGAGAAGCACCCCGGCCAGCTCACCCGCGCCTGCGTCGAGATGGCCAAGGACTGGCGCACCGACCGCTACCTGCGCCGGCTGGAAGCCATGATGGCGGTGGTGGACAAGGACGTCTCGTTGGTGCTCACCGGCAACGGCGACGTGCTGGAGCCCGAGGACGGCCTGATCGGCATCGGCTCCGGCGGCTCTTATGCCCTGGCCGCCGCCCGCGCCCTGGCCGACCGCGACGACATGGACGCCGAGGCCATCGCCCGCAAGGCCATGACCATCGCCGCCGACATCTGCGTCTACACCAACCACAGCGTCATCGTGGAAACCCTGGGCGGCGAGACCTGACCCTCGCCATCATTCCGCCGCGTTTCACCCGCCCCGCCCAACGTCTCCGGACCTCGTCATGCCTGCCTTCAGCCCCCGCGAAATCGTCTCCGAACTGGACCGCTTCATCATCGGCCAGGGGGAGGCCAAGCGCGCCGTCGCCATCGCCCTGCGCAACCGCTGGCGCCGCCAGCAGTTGCCCGAGGGCTTGCGCGAGGAGGTGCTGCCCAAGAACATCCTGATGATCGGCCCCACCGGCGTCGGCAAGACCGAGATCGCCCGCCGCCTTGCCCGCCTGGCCGAGGCCCCGTTCCTCAAGGTCGAGGCCACCAAGTTCACTGAGGTCGGCTATGTCGGCCGCGACGTCGAAAGCATCGTGCGTGACCTGGTCGAGGTGGCCATCACCGAAACCCGCGAGCGGATGCGCAAGCGCGTCCACGCCAAGGCGGAGCTTGCCGCCGAGGACCGGGTCCTCGATGCCCTGGTGGGCAATACCGCCAAGGACAGCACGCGCCAGAACTTCCGCAAGATGCTGCGCGAGGGCCGGCTGGCCGACAAGGAAGTCGACATCGAGGTGCGCGACAATGCCGGTATGTCCATGCCCATGATGGACATCCCCGGGATGCAGGGCACCCAGGCCGGGATGCTCAACCTGGGTGATCTGTTCGGCAAGGCCTTCGGCGGCCGCACCACCCGCAAGCGCATGACGGTCGAGGCCAGCTACGAGGTTCTGGTGCGCGAGGAGGCCGACAACCTGCTCGACGAGGACCAGGTGGTGAAGGAGGCCATCGCCGCCGTCGAGGACAACGGGATCGTCTTCCTGGACGAGCTGGACAAGATCACCGCCCGCAGCGACACGCGCGGCGGCGCCGACGTCTCGCGCGAAGGCGTGCAGCGCGACCTGCTGCCGCTGATCGAGGGCACGACGGTGACCACCAAGCACGGATTGGTGCGCACCGATCACATCCTGTTCGTGGCCTCCGGCGCGTTCCACCTGGCCAAGCCGTCGGACTTGCTGCCGGAGTTGCAGGGCCGCCTGCCGATCCGGGTGGAGCTGTCGGCCCTGGGGCGCGACGACTTCGTGCGAATCCTGACCGAGCCCGAGGCCAGCCTGATCAAGCAGTACAAGGCGCTGATGGGCACCGAGGGCGTGACGCTGGAGTTCGAGGACGACGCCATCCTGGCCATCGCCGATCTGGCGGCCGAGATCAACACGTCGGTCGAGAACATCGGCGCGCGGCGCCTGCACACGGTGCTGGAACGGCTGTTGGAGGAGATCTCGTTCACCGCCTCGGACCGCGGCGGCGAGACCATCGTCGTCAACGCCGAGATGGTGCGCGAGCGCGTCAACCCGCTGGCCAAGTCGTCCGACCTGTCGAAGTTCATTCTCTGACGGTCGGGGACCGCGTCAGGGGATGGCGACCGAAGCGCAGCGGGCCGCCATCCTGGCGCGCCTGGACGAGATCGAGGCGGAGATGAATCGCGCCGGCCTGTGGCTGGAGCGGCTGCCCGACCCACCGGCCACGGGGCCGCTTGATCCGGAGACGGGGTTCGAGGCGTGGCTGCAGGGCGTCTTCCTGCCCAACGCCCGGCGGGCGGCCGAGTCCGACACCCTGCCCTCGCGCAGCCAGGTCGGTGTGATGGCGCAACGCCAGTACGACTACCACAGCATCGTGCCGGAGGCGTTGCGGCTGGTCGAACTGCTGCACGATTTTGACCGCATGGTCGAGGCGGCGGCGCGGCGGCGCCGATAACACTGGCCGCGTCCCGTTCAACAGGCCGGAGATCAGCCCCCGACGGCGGCCACCAGGGCCTCGGCCACGCCCACGGCCTTGGCGGCGCGGCCCTTGGCGAACTCGTCGTCGGCCTCGGCTAGGTCGTCGCGGGCGGACTGCAGCCGCTCGCGGGCCTTTTCACCCGACACGCCCTCGAGGTCGAACGCTTCCTCGGCCAGAACGGTGCAGCGCTCCTCGGTCACCTCGGCGAAACCGCCGGCGACGAACAGGCGCGTCCTCACCTTGCCGCCTTCGTGGATGTCGATCACCCCCGGCCGCACGGTCGAGAGCATCGGCGCGTGGCGGGGCAGCACGCCGAAGTCGCCCTCGACGCCGGGCACGACCACCATCTCCACCGGCTCCGAGATCAGCAGCCGGTCCGGCGAGACCAGTTCGAATTCCGTCGTTTCCGCCATCGCCTGCATCACTCCTGAGGATCTCCGCCCCGTAGACCGGCCTGCGTCCATGGCAGGACCACCGCCGTCCCGGGTCTTTTCACCACGCCTGGGATGGGGCAAGGCATCGCCCCATATGCTCCGTCATTGCGAGCCGTCACCGTTGAGAGTGACGCAATCCAGGGCGAAGCAAAACGCCCGGTGCCCTGGATTGCCTCGCCGCTTCGCGCCTCGCGATGACGGGTCCTGTTTGCCCCGTCCGGTTACGCCGCCTCTGACGCCATTTTCTTGGCCGCCTCGATGGCCTCGTCCATGGTGCCGCGCATGTAGAACGCCTGCTCGGGCATGTGATCGTACTCACCCTCGACCAGGCCCTTGAAGCCCTTGATGGTGTCTTCCAGCTTGACGTACTTGCCCGGCGAGCCGGTGAACACCTCGGCGACGAAGAACGGCTGCGACAGGAAGCGCTGGATCTTGCGGGCGCGGGCGACGACCAGCTTGTCCTCTTCCGACAGTTCGTCCATGCCCAGGATGGCGATGATGTCCTGCAGCGACTTGTAGGTCTGCAGAACACGCTGCACCTCACGCGCCACGCTGTAGTGCTCCTGGCCGACGACGTTGGCGTCGAGCGCGCGCGAGGTCGAGTCCAGCGGGTCCACGGCCGGGTAGATGCCCAGCTCGGCGATCGAGCGGTTGAGCACCGTGGTGGCGTCCAGGTGGGCGAACGAGGTGGCCGGCGCCGGGTCGGTCAGGTCGTCGGCGGGCACGTAGATGGCCTGCACCGAGGTGATCGAGCCCTTCTTGGTCGACGTGATGCGCTCCTGCAGGTTGCCCATGTCGGTGGCCAGGGTCGGCTGATAGCCCACCGCCGACGGGATGCGGCCCAGCAGCGCCGACACTTCCGAGCCCGCCTGGGTGAAGCGGAAGATGTTGTCGACGAAGAACAGCACGTCCTGGCCTTCCTCGTCACGGAAGTACTCGGCCAGGGTCAGGCCGGACAGGCCGACACGGGCGCGCGCACCCGGCGGCTCGTTCATCTGGCCGTAGACCAGGGCGGCCTTGGAGTTGGTGCCCTCCAGGTCGATCACGCCCGACTCGATCATCTCGTGATAGAGGTCGTTGCCCTCGCGGGTCCGCTCACCCACGCCGGCGAACACCGAGTAACCGCCGTGCCCCTTGGCGATGTTGTTGATCAGCTCCATGATCAGCACGGTCTTGCCCACGCCGGCGCCGCCGAACAGGCCGACCTTGCCGCCCTTGGTGTAGGGCGCCAGCAGGTCCACCACCTTGATCCCGGTCTCCAGGATTTCCGTCTCGGTGGACTGGTCCACGAATTCCGGCGCCGCCTTGTGGATCGGGCTGGTCATCTTGGTCTGCACCGGGCCGCGCTCGTCGATGGGCTCGCCGATCACGTTCAGGATACGGCCCAGGGTTTCCGGCCCGACCGGCATACTGATGGGCTCGCCGGTGGCCCGCACCTCCTGGCCGCGCACCAGGCCGTCGGTGCTGTCCATGCCGATGGTCCGCACGGTGGACTGGCCGAGGTGCTGCGCCACCTCCAGCACCAGCCGCCGGCCGTGGTTGTCCACCTCCAGCGACGACAGGATGGGCGGCAGCTCGCCCTCGAACCGGACGTCCACGACGGCGCCCAGCACCTGGGTGATCGTGCCGACGGTATTCGTGCTCGGGGTCGCCATGTCCATGTGCTCCTGCTTGGCTGGTCCGTTGCTTGGCGGTTTCGGTTACGGTCGTATGCGTCTGGGTGCCCGGGTCGAGGCGCGAGCGGCCTGGATGGCCGCGTCTACAGCGCCTCGGCGCCGGAGATGATTTCGATCAGTTCCTTGGTGATCATCGCCTGGCGGGTGCGGTTGTACTGCAGCGTCAGGTCGTCGATCATCTCGCCCGCGTTGCGGGTGGCGTTGTCCATGGCCGTCATGCGCGCCCCCTGCTCGGAGGCGTAGTTCTCGGTCATGGCCCGGAAGATCTGGGTCTTGACGTTGAGCGGCAGCAGATCGGCCAGGATCTCTTCCTCGGAGGGTTCGAACTCGTAGATCGCCTTGGCCTCGCCGTCGCCCGCCTCGTTGTCGTTGGCGCTTTCGGGTACCGGGAACGGAATGAGCTGCTGGCGAGTCGGGATCTGGCTGATGGCCGACCGGAATCGGTTGTAGATCACCGTGCAGACGTCGAACTCATCGCCCTCGAACATGTCCAGCACGCGCTGGGCCACCGGCTCGGCCTCGGCGTAGGTGACGGTGCGCCGGCCCCAGTCCTCGAACGTATCAACGATCAGCTTGTGATGATCGCGCTTGAGGATGTCGCGCACCTTGCGGCCGACGCACAGGATCCGCACGTCCTTGCCGTCGGCCTGCAACTCGCGGATCAGGGCGCGCGCGTTGCGTGCGATGTTCGAGTTCAAGCCGCCGCACAGGCCCCGGTTCGAGGAGACGACGACGATCAGGTGGCGTTGTGTCGAACCGGTCCCGGCCAGCAATTTGGGCGCGCCGGGCAGGCCGGCCACGCTGCCGGCCAGGGTGCCGAGCATCCGGTCCATGCGCTCGGCGAACGGGCGGCTCGATTCGGCCGCCTCCTGCGCCTTCCGCAGGCGCGAGGCGGCGACCATCTTCATGGCCGAGGTGATCTTCTTGGTCGACTTGACCGAGGAGATCCGGCTGCGGAGGTCCTTCAAGCTGGGCATGAAACGCGGTGCCTTTCGTCCTGGAGGAAGCGGTCACACTCAGGCGAAGGTCCGGGCGAAGCGCTCCAGGAACGCGACCAGCTTTTTCTCGGTGTCCTCGGACAGCACCTTTTCGGTGCGGATCGAGTCCAGGATGTCCGACGCCGAGGAGCGCATTTCGCTCAGCATGTCGTGCTCGAAGCGGGTCACCTCGCTCGTCTTGACGGCGTCCAGGTAGCCCTTGGTGCCGGCGTAGATGGACACCACCTGCTCCTCGACCGGGAACGGCGAGTACTGGCCCTGCTTCAGCAGCTCCGTCAGGCGTTCGCCACGGTTCAGCAGTTTCTGCGTCGCCGGGTCGAGGTCAGAGGCGAACTGGGCGAAGGAGGCCATCTCGCGGTACTGCGCCAGTTCCAGCTTGATGGAGCCGGCGACCTTCTTCATCGCCTTGACCTGCGCCGACGAGCCGACACGCGAGACCGACAGGCCGACGTTCACCGCCGGGCGGATGCCCTTGAAGAACAGGTCCGTCTCCAGGAAGATCTGGCCGTCGGTGATGGAGATGACGTTGGTCGGAATGTAGGCGGAGACGTCGTTGGCCTGCGTCTCGATGACCGGCAGCGCGGTCAGCGAGCCGCCGCCGTGGTCGTCGTTCATCTTCGCCGCCCGCTCCAGCAGGCGCGAGTGCAGGAAGAACACGTCGCCCGGGAAGGCCTCGCGGCCCGGCGGCCGGCGCAGCAACAGCGACATCTGGCGATAGGCCACGGCCTGCTTCGACAGGTCGTCATAGAAAATGACGCAGTGCTTGCCGTTGTCGCGGAACCATTCGCCCATGGCGCAGCCGGTGTAGGGCGCCAGATACTGCAGCGGCGCCGGCTCCGACGCGGTGGCGGCGACGACGATGGTGTAGTCGAGCGCGCCCCGGTCGGCCAGGGTCTTGACCACCTGGGCGACGGTCGAGCGCTTCTGGCCCACGGCCACGTAGATGCAGTAGAGCTTCTCGCTCTCATCCTTCGCCTTGGCGTTCACGTCCTTCTGGTTGAGGATCGTGTCCAGGATGATGGCGGTCTTGCCGGTCTGGCGGTCGCCGATGATCAGCTCGCGCTGGCCGCGACCGATGGGGATCAGGGCGTCGATGGCCTTGATGCCGGTCTGCACCGGCTCGTGCACCGACTTGCGCGGGATGATGCCCGGCGCCTTGACGTCGGCGCGGCGGCGCTCGACGTCCTTGACTGGGCCGAGGCCGTCAATGGGGTTGCCCAGCGCGTCCACCACGCGGCCCAGCAGGCCGGCGCCCACCGGCACGTCGACGATGGCCTGGGTGCGCTTGACGGTGTCGCCCTCGCGGATGCCGGTGTCATTGCCGAAGATCACGGCGCCGACGTTGTCGTCCTCCAGGTTCAGGGCCATGCCCATGACGCCCCCGGGGAACTCGACCATCTCACCGGCCTGGATGTTGTCGAGGCCATGGATGCGGGCGATCCCGTCGCCGACCGACAGCACGGTACCGATCTCGGCGGCATCCGCCTCGGCGCCGAAGTTGGCGATCTGTTCCTTCAGGATCGCGGAGATTTCCGCCGCGCGGATTTCCATCATCCAACCCCTTTCATGGAGAGACTCAAGCGTTGCAGGCGGGAGCGCAGGGAACTGTCAACCATGCGCGACCCCAGGCGGACGACCATGCCGCCCAACAGATCGGGATCGACCCGCGATTCAATGGTCACCTCGTTGCCGACCACCTGCTTCAGGCGAGCGGCGAGGTTGGCGCTCTGCTGGCTGCTCAGCGGGCGGGCGGTGACGACCTCGGCCGTCATCTCGCCGCGCCGCCGCGCCAGATGGCGCTGGAAGGCGAGGATCATGCCCGGCAGGGCGAACAGGCGGCCCTTGCGCGCCACCAGTCCCAGGAAGTTGCGCGTGACCGGCGCCGCCTCGATGCGCTCGGCCAGGGCCAGGATGGCCTTTTCCTGGTCGGCACGCGACACCAGCGGGCTGGCGATGACGCGGCGCAGGTCGTCGCTGTCCGCCAGCATGTCCCGCAGGGCCTTGAGGTCGGCGGCCACCGCGTCGACGGCCCTGGACTCGTCGGCCAGATCATAGAGCGCCGTCGCATAACGAACGGCGAGGCCGGATACCCGTGTCGATTCCGATGCCACTGTCGCGCTGTCCCGATGTTTCGTGCTGACCGCCGCCGCCGCCCGACGAATCCGGCAGGGCACTGAATTTAAACATGAAAACTGGCCTTCGGAGGGGGTGCCGCCGAAGACGGGGGTTCCTTAGCACACTCCTTTCGCGGTTTGCAAGTGGCCGCCGAGCCGTTCCAACCGCGTTCCGCCGGCCGCGCACGGGCGTTGCGTGCCCCGACACCACCCGCGCGGGGTCACAAACCGGCCATAAAGGGGCGCCACGCTGATCCTGTGAGCCAACGCCCGACGCCATGGACCCGACACGAGCCTGACACGAGACTGCAAACCCGATTGAGCCGGGGAGTCGGATCCAGTATGAAGTTCGGTGTCCTGTTCCGCCGCGCGGCGAGGACAGCCGGCGCCAGCGCCGGGGAACTGCTGGACGCCGGGCGGGTTCGACCACGCGGGCTCTTGCGGTTCGTTGAACCCTCATTCAACTGGTTTCTTGGAAGAACACAGAGGAGACTCTCCAATGCTGAGGACCTTGATCGCGGCCACCGGTATCGCCCTGACCATGGGCGTGGGCGCCACTGCCGCCTCCGCCGCCGACGTGGAAAACGGCGAAAAGTGGGCCAATCGCGTCTGCAAGGCCTGCCATACCTTCGACGAGGGCGGCAAGCACATGGTCGGCCCGAACCTGTGGGGGATCGTCGGCAAGACGCCCGGCACCATCGAGGGCTATGACTACGAAGCCCGCAACCCGAACGGCAGCGCCGCGATCCACTTCGCGGACAACGGCATCGAGTCCTGGACCGAGGAAAAGCTCGCCGAGTACATCGCCAACGTGACCGCGTTCCAGGACGAGTACGGCAACGGCAACCGCAGCGCCATGGTCGTCAGCCTGCCGCCGAACGCGGCCCCGGACGTGGCCGCGTACCTTGGCACGCTGAAGTAAGAGGGACGGCCCGCCAACCACGGCGGGCACCCCCGTCGAAGCCGCCGCCCTGGTCCCTGGGGCGGCGGTTTTCGTGTGCGAAGACCGAGCGGAGTCGGGCGGTGACAGGACAAGGTCGGGTCAGTCTGGGAGACGAGGCCCCGACCAACGAGCGAAGCGGCCACGACCGCCCGACCCTCCATGCTGTAGGCGGTGGCGACGTTCAAGCGGGGGCGTCATGACCCTTCAGGTGGCGGTTCGCGAGCGGCGCGGATCTGGTCCTCGGTCATGCCGGCCCGGCGCATCTCTTCCTCGGCCTTGGCCCAGTACGCCTCGGGATCGCCCCAGATCAGCCGGCGGACCTCCGGGTCGAGGGGAACGACCCCACCCGCTGGCTCGTCCTCAATGGGGTCGCATTGCCAGTCGATAGGCCCTTCCCGAAGCGTGGTCCAGTAGTCGGCCCTGGGATTGAGCGGCGCGATCACGTCCCAAAGGGCGCCAGGATCATAGAGTGTCTCACCCTCGTGCCCGTTCTCGTCGTGCTGGGCACGGAATCGGATGACGCCGGCCTCCTGCGCCGCGACGATTGAGCGCAGCATGGCCAGCACGCTGTCGAAGGCGATGAACAGGCGCGGGGAGAGGCTCCCAAGGTTGGCGACGACAGGCGCTTGGCCGTTCTCGCTCCAGTGGGGAAACACATCGAAGCTGACGGCGTCTCGGGTCGCGTCTCCCCGGAAGGCGAGAAGCCTGTCGAAGGCATGGCGCTGCTTCTCAATGCGGATGATCTTGAGGCCACGGATGACCCAGTCGATGGGGTCCCAATGATGGCCGAGGAAGATGGCGCTCTTCCACTGCGACATGGTATTCGGTTGCGGGACGCCGTCGAACACGGTGTAGAGGGCGGCGTAGTCCTCCGGGATCGGGTCGAAGAACGCCCGCAGTTCGTCCAGACGCGCGCGGGCCTTCGATGACTTCTTGATGCGCCGCGCGATGGCCCGCCCATTTTGCGCGTGGAAGTCACGGATGGCGAACACCAACTGTTCGATTTCGTCGAGGAGGTCCTGGCCCATGTCACTCCCGCCCAGCTTCGCCCTAAAGAATATGGCATGTAAGGGGATCACGAGGCGCGAAATCTTGGACAATGGCGGCGGTGTGAGAACAGCCCCATGCGGTATCGATCTGGGTCCGTCGGCCCCTTTTTCTTCCCTACAAAATGAATAGGTATGGCGCGGTCCGCCGGCCCGGCCGGCCGGGCGCACCGTCCTCGCTTTCCCACCCCAAGATCCCGCGAATGGAGACACCGACGATGACGAATTTCGTGCAGGTCGGAGAAGACCTGGCCGCCGGCATGGGCACCCTGGCCAAGGCCGAACCCGAGACCATGGCCGCCTTCAAGGGCCTGATGGGCGCCACCGCCGGCAAGGACGGCGAACTGTCCGTCAAGATGAAGGAGCTGATCGCGCTGGCCATCGCCATCACGGTGCGCTGCGACGGCTGCATCGCGCATCACGTCAAGCTGTGCATCGAGGCCGGCGCGACGCGCGGCGAGGTGGTCGAGACCATCGGCGTGGCCCAGCTCATGGGCGGCGGCCCGGCCACAGTGTACGGGGTCGAGGCCCTGAAGGCCTACGACCAGTTCAAGGCCGCCGCGTAATTTCGTGCGATGGCGGAGGGCGGCCCGCCGTCGCGGGCCGACTCCGCCGGCCCCGCGTCACCCCGTCGTCATGACGAAGGCGATGGCGTTGATGAACAGGCTGAGGGTGAAGCCCAGCACGGTGATGCCGATGGCCGGCCCCCAGCCGACCAGCAGGCCGTACCGTGCCAACAGGGTGGTGATCACCAGCGATCCGCCGATCACCAGCAGTCCGATGAAATCGCCCAGACCCGCCGCCAGAACGTTCAGACGCGCCAGCAGCCCCAGCGGCAGCACCACCAGGCCCAGCGGCAACTGGATCCAGTTGAACGGCACCAGGAACCGGAACAGCATCGGCGCCACGCCGAGCATCGGCGCCATCGACAGCAACAGCACCGGAAACGCCACCCAGTCGATGACGTAGGCGATCAATTCGACCGAGATGTAGCGCAGCGGATGCACCACCTGCCCGATGTCGAGCAGGGTCAGGTCCATGATGATGTGCAGCCCATACAGCGGCAGCAGGGCCACCGCCACCCAGAACGACTTCAGCAGCCCAAGCGGGCTGGCGTCGAAGTACTCGAACCCCTCCCGATCCAGGCGAATCAGCCGGGCCAGGCCATGCAGGGCGGCGGCGAGTTCGGCGATGCTCAAGGGCGGCATGGCGTGTCCTCACCCGCGACCGTAGCCGACGAGGACGCGACGGTAGATCTCCGTCAACGCCTCCAGATCGGCCAGGGCGACCTGTTCGTCGGCCTGATGGATGGTGCGCCCGACCAGCCCGAACTCGGCCACGGCGGCGATGTCCTTGATGAACCGCGCGTCCGACGTGCCGCCCGAGGTGGACAGCGCCGGCCGGCGCCCGGTGACCTCTTCGGCCGCGTCCTGCAACAGCGCCGCCAGCCGGCCGGGGGGCGTCAGAAAACTCTCGCCCGAGACCTCGACCTCCAGGTCGAAACGGCCGGGGCGCCCGGCCTGTACCGCCTCGCACACATCCTGAAGATGGCGGGTCAGGCTCGCCCCGCTGTGGCGGTCGTTGAAGCGGATATTGAACCGCGCCTGCGCCCGGCCGGGGATCACATTGGATGCGGGATTGCCCACATCGATGCTGGTCAGCGTCAGTGTCGACGGCTGGAACTGTGCCGACCCCTCGTCCAGCGACCGCTCGGTCAGGGCGGCCAGCATGTCCAACAGGCGCGGGATCGGGTTGTCCGCCCGTTCGGGATACGCCGAATGGCCCTGCGTCCCGTGGACCGTCAGGATGGCGTTGAGGCTGCCGCGTCGGCCGACCTTGATCATCTCGCCCATGTGGTCGGGGTTGACCGGCTCGCCGACGATGCAGTCGTCGATGGCCTCGCCCTCGGCGGCCAGGGTCTCGACCATACGCACCGTGCCGTTGAGCGCCGGTCCTTCCTCGTCGCCGGTGATCATCAGGCTGATGGACTCCGGACCGGTTTCGCCGGCGGCCTGAAGCCGGGCGCAGGCGGCGACAAAGGCGGCGATCCCGCCCTTCATGTCGTTGGCGCCACGCCCGTACAACACGCCGTCCTCGACCTCGGCGGCGAAGGGATCGCGGGTCCAGCCGTGCCCCGCCGGCACGACGTCGGTATGCCCGGCGAAGCACAGGTGCGGCCCGGCCTCGCCCCGGCGGGCATAGAGGTTGTCCACGTCCGGCGTGCCCGGCCGCGAGAACGGCATCCGCCGGCAGCGGAAGCCCAGCGCCCGCAGCGCCCCTTGCAGCACGTCGAGCGCGCCGTCGTCTGCCGGCGTGACGCTACGCCGATGGATCAGGGCGCGGGCCAGCGGCAAGGGGTCCGTCAGCGCCTCCGCCGTCCAGTCCACGACGGGCGCGGGCCCTTCCGAAAGGGGGGTGGCGGGATCAGTCACGCAGCAGTTCGTTGATCGAGACCTTGGCGCGCGTCTGTTCGTCCACGCGCTTGACGATGACGGCACAGGCCAGCGCCGGCCCCGGCGATCCATCCGGCAACGGCGCGCCCGGCATGGCCCCCGGCACCACGACGGCATAGGCGGGCACGCGGCCCCGGAACACCTCGCCGGTGGTCCGGTCGATGATCTTGGTCGAGGCCCCGATGAACACGCCCATGGAAAGCACCGCGCCCTCCTCGACGATGACGCCCTCGACCACCTCGGAACGGGCGCCGATGAACACGTTGTCCTCGATGATGACCGGGTTGGCCTGCAGGGGCTCCAGCACGCCGCCGATGCCCACGCCGCCCGACAGGTGCACGTTCTTGCCGATCTGGGCGCAGGACCCGACCGTGGCCCAGGTGTCGACCATGGTGCCCGAGTCCACGTAAGCGCCGAGATTGACGAACGACGGCATCAGCACCACGCCGGGCGCGATGTAGGCCGAGCGGCGCACGGCGCAGGGCGGCACGGCGCGGAAGCCGGCGGCCTTGAACTGGGCGGCGTCCCAGCCGTCAAACTTCGACGGCACCTTGTCCCACCACGTCGACCCGCCGACCGCGCCGGAAATGGGCGTCATGTCGTTGAGGCGGAAGCTGAGCAGCACCGCCTTCTTGAGCCACTGGTTGACCCGCCAGGCGCCGCCGGCCTTCTCGGCTACGCGATAGACGCCTGCGTCCAGCCCATGCAGCGCCGCATCAACCGCGTCGCGCACCGGCCCGGTGGTGGTGGCGGTGACGACATCGCGGGACTCCCAGGCCTCGTCGATGGTCCGTTCCAGGGCTTCCAGGGTCATGGCGGTGCGGAGTCCTTCGGTGAAAACAAGACGACCACGGGCGGGCCGAAACCCGCGCTGACCATACCCGCCGCGGCGATCAAGTCAACCGGACGGTCCCGTTCTCCGGTTGGGCCGGCTCACACCCCCGCCAGCGCGCGGAACTGGCGGCCGGCGACGGTCAGCATGGCCAGGTCGACGGCCCCCGAGGTCCCGCGCAACTCGCCCAGCACCTGGGCGGCGCGCTCGACGGTGATGGGGTTGGTCTCCACCCAGGCGGCGATGGCGGCGTCGGGATCGTCCAGATCGCGGCCGTGTTCGATCACCCGCTCGGTGATCTGACGCTGGTGGCTGTAGAACTCCTCTTCCAGGGCCGCGACGGCCAGCTTGGTCCAGTGGCTGCCGGCCTCGCGGCGCTCCGCCGTGCGGCGCAGCCAGCCAAGGCCCAGCCGCGTGCCGACGGCGAAATACAGACGCGCCGCCGTGTCCATCGGCACCCCGTGCGCGGCGCTGATGCGCACGATGTCTCCCGACGCGCCCATGACCGGCAGGCAGGCCACCCCGGCGGCCAGGGGCGCCGGGACGCCGGCCTCCTGCCACACGGCGATGCGGGCGCGGGCCGTCTCCAGCGTTTCGGCGGTGGCCCACGCGTCCAGGTTCGCGGACAGTTCCTGCACCGCCGGGGCCAGTTCGGTCACCGTGGCCGAGACATCCAGCGGCCAAGTGCCGTGGCGCAGCATCCATTGCGTCTGACGCCCGACCAACTGGTTGACCAGGTGCAGCAGGTCCAGTTGCACGTCGGCGCCGACCTGGCCGTCCAGCGCCTCGATCTGGCTCCAGATGGCCCGCAGGCCGTACACCTCGCGCACCGCCATGTAGGCGCGGGCGATGTCGACGGGGCGCATCCCCGTCTTTTCCATCATGTCGACGATGAAGGCGGCGCCGACCCGGTTGATCATCGAATTGGCGATGTAGGTGGCGATGATCTCGCGCCGCAACCGGTGCCCGCCGATCTGGTCGCGGAACCGGGTCTGCACAGCCGAGGGGAAGTACAGGCGCATGGACTCGGTCAGCATCGGATCCTCTGGCAGGTCGGAGTCCATCACCTCGTCGAACACCCACAGCTTGCCGTAGGGGATCAGCACCGCCAGTTCCGGCCGGGTCAGGCCGCGCCCGGCGGCGAGGCGCTCGGCGATCTCGTCGTCGCCGGGCAGGAACTCGACCGCGCGGTCCAGCCGGCCGAGCCGTTCCAGCGTGCGCATCAAACGGTGCTGCGCGTCGAGCATGGCCGCCGAGTCCCGCTCCATCAACGAGATGGCCTGGGTCTGCAGGTAGTTGTCGCGCAGCACCAGCGCCGCCACGTCGTCGGTCATCTCGCGCAGAAGCTGGGTGCGCTGCTTGTCGGTCAGATCGCCGGCCTCGACGATGCCGTCGAGCAGGATCTTGATGTTGACCTCGTGGTCGGAGCAGTCGACGCCGGCCGAATTGTCGATGGCGTCGGTGTTGAGACGCCCGCCACGCTGCGCGTATTCGATTCGCGCGCGCTGGGTGACGCCCAGGTTGGCGCCCTCGCCGATCACCTTGACGCGCAGGTCGTCGGCGTCGACGCGGATGGCGTCGTTGGCCCGGTCGCCCACGTCGGCGTGGCTTTCCCGGCTGGCCTTGACGTAGGTGCCGATGCCGCCGAACCACAGGAGATCGGCCTGCCCGCGCAACAGGGCGCGGACCAGTTCGGTGGGCGTGACCACGTCCTGGCGCAGGCCCAGCATGGCCTTGATCCGCGGGGTCAGGCGCACGGTCTTGGCGCGACGGTCGTACACTTGGCCGCCCTCGGACAGCACCGCCGGGTCATAGTCGGCCCAGGTCGAACGCGGCAGGTCGAACAGCCGCTTGCGCTCGTCCCACGAGGCGGCCGGGTCGGGGTCGGGATCGACGAAGATGTGCAGGTGGTTGAAGGCACCGATCAGGCGGATGTGTCGGGACAACAGCATCCCGTTGCCGAACACATCGCCGGACATGTCGCCGACACCGATCACCGTGACATCCTGCGTCTGGGTGTCGTGCCCCATCTCGCGGAAGTGGCGCTTGACCGCCTCCCAGGCGCCCCGCGCGGTGATGCCCATGGCCTTGTGGTCATAGCCGTTGGACCCGCCCGAGGCGAAGGCATCGCGCAGCCAGAACCCGTACGCCTCGGAAATCCCGTTGGCGATGTCGGAGAACGTGGCCGTGCCCTTGTCGGCGGCGACCACCAGGTACGGGTCGTCGCCGTCGCGCCGGCGCACGCGTGGCGGCGGGATGACCTCGGTCCCCTTGAGGGTGTCGGTCAGGTCGAGCAGCCCGCGCATGAAGGCGCTGTAGCAGGCAATGCCCTCGGCCTGGATGGCCTCGCGGCCGGCGCCGGGCGGCGGTGGGCGCTTGACCACGAACCCGCCCTTGGAGCCGACCGGCACGATCACCGCGTTCTTGACCATCTGCGCCTTCATCAGGCCCAGCACCTCGGTGCGGAAATCCTCGCGCCGGTCGGACCAGCGGATGCCGCCGCGCGCGACCTTGCCGCCGCGCAGGTGGATGGCCTCGACGCGCGGCGAATAGACGAACACCTCGACCCACGGGCGCGGCAGCGGCAGGTCGGCCAGGGCGCGGCTGTCGATCTTCAGCGACAGCCACGCCTTGGGCGCGCCGTCGTCGGTGGTCTGGAAGGCGTTGGTCCGCAGGGTCGCCTTGATGAGGTCGTGATAGCGCCGCAGGATGCGGTCCTCGTCGGGGTTGGTGACCTGATCCACCGCCTCCAGGATGGCCGCGTCGAGGTCGGCCTCGGTGGTGTCCGCGCCGGCGCCGCCGTCGGGATCAAAGCGCGCCTCGAACAGGGCCACCAGCCGCGCCGTGATGGCGGGATGCCCGGCCAACGCCTGCATGATGTAGCTCTGGCTCAAAGTGAACGCCGTCTGGCGCAGGTAGCGCGCGTAGGCGCGCAGCACCGTCACCTGGCGCCACGACAGCCCGGCGTCGATGACCAGCCGGTTGAAGCCGTCGCTTTCCAGATCGCCGGACCAGACGCGGCGAAAGGCCTCCTCGAAGAGCGCGCGCGCCCGGTCCACGTCCACCACCGTGCCGGAGGCGGCGGTCATGGCGAAGTCGTGAATCCACACCGGCGCCGACGAGTCCGAGCCGGTGGCCGTGGGATCCAGGCGGGGCCGCAGTTCGAACGGCACTTCGCCCAAAACGCGGAAGCCCATGTTTTCCAGCACCGGCAGCATGTCCGACAGCGGCACGGCGTCGCTGGGCTGGTAGACCTTGAATCGCACCTCCCGCTCCGGGCTTTCCAGCGGCCGGTACAGGCTCAGCGCGAACGTGCCGCTCTCCAGGGCCTGTTCGATGCGCACGATGTCGGTGACGGCGGCCTGGGGCGTGTGCCGCTCGCGGTAGCTGGCCGGGAAGGCAGAGCCGTGGCGGCGGAACAGATGCACCCCCACCTCCTCGCCCTTGGCGGCCACCAGCACGTCGGCCAGATGGTCGGCCCAAGACCGCGTGGCGGTGGTGATGCGCGCCTCGATCTCTTCGGTGTCGGATCCGGGCACAACCCCCGGCGTGGTACGGATGATGACGTGCAGGCGCGCCAGCGGCGAGTCGTCGACCTGGGTGGACCACGTCTCGACCCGCCCCTGCAGGTGCGTTTCCAGGATCTCCTGGACGCTCAGCCGCAGGGCCGTGTCGTAGCGGTCGCGGGGAATGAACACCAGGCACGAAACGAAGCGCTGAAAGTCGTCGTGGCGCAGGAAGAGGGCGGCGCGCTGCCGTTCCTGAAGATCGAGAATGCCGAGCGCCACGTCCAGCAGCGTCTCCTCGCCGCTCTGGATCACCTCGTCGCGCGGCAGGGTCTCCAGGATATGCTGCAGCCGCTTGCCGTCGTGGCCGCGCGGATCGAAACCGCTGCGCGCCAGCACCCGGGCCAGCGTCCGCCGCACCACAGGGATACTGGCCGCCGAGTTGGTGTAGACGTCGGCGGTGAACAGACCGACAAGCAGGGTCAGGCCGGTCAGCCGGTGCGCCTCGTCGAAGCGCTTGACCACCACGGCGTCCATGGGCGCGGCGCGGTGGACGCGCGCCCGCGCGGCGGTCTTGGTCAACAGCAGCGGGTCCGGCCCGCGCACATAGGCCTGGACATCCTCGGGCAGGACCTCCAGGTCGCGCAGTTGCCCGAAGACGCGCACCTCTGCGTCGCGCAGGATGCCCAGCCCCGGCTCCGGGTCGGCGCGCACGCCGGTCTCGGTCTCGGCAAGCACGTAGTCGCGGCTGCCCAGGAAGGTAAAATGATTGTCGCTGAGCCAGTCGAGGAAGTGGGCCGCCTCGACGACGGTTTCCCGGTCGCCCGGCACCGGCACGGTCTCCTCACGCAGGGCCGTGGCGGCGGCACGGGTGAGGTCGCGCATGGCTGGCCAGTCCTCGACCGCCGCGCGCACCTCGGCCAGGGTCGAGCGCACCGTCTCGGCGACCGTTTCGAGCACGGCCGGGTCGGTCTGCTCGGCCAGGTGCACATGGATCAGGGAGTCCCGCGCCGTGCCGTCCGCCGCACCCTCGCACAGGTCGGTCAGCTCGCCTTGGTCGGTGCGCCGCACCCACACCACGGGATGAATCACCAGCCGCACGACCATGCCCAGGGTGGTCAGGGCCGCGGTGACCGAGTCCACGAGGAACGGCATGTCGTCGGTGACGATCTCCAGCACCGTGTGCTCGATGTGATAGCCGTGCTGCTCGTAGATCGGATTGTAGACACGCACCCGTGCCTCGCCCGGACGGCGGTGGCGCAGGAAGGCGAGCGCCGACAGGGCGATGCCATATAGCGTCTCGGGGTCGTGGCGCACGATGTCGGCCGGCGGCACGTGCGCGAAAAAGGCGTCTACGAAGCGGGTGGCCTGGGCGGCGTCGGTCCCGTCGGCGGCGGCGAGCCGCTCGGAGACCAGGGCGCGGACGCGCCGCAGGTGTTCGGCCTTACGGGCGGCCTGTTTCTTGGGCATGACACATCCTCTTCCGAACGGACCACCGATCGGCCCGTTCCACCGATCCGGG
>JGI12109J20283_11146115_pt1 | contig 41296 bp, 34 predicted proteins | sample ElkSlonscriptome_12_FD_20283 | JGI IMG/M metagenome (IMG submission 20283)
GCTGGTGTGCTCCAACTCGTTCCGCTCCGACGATGCCGAGGGCAACGCCGTCGGCCTGCTGCACGAGGAAATGCGCCGGCTGGACTCGCTGGTGATGGCGGCGGCCGACCGCAACCGGGTGCCGGCCGGCGGCGCCTTGGCGGTGGACCGCGAGGCCTTCTCGCGCGACGTCCATACCACGCTGGAGAGCCATCCCAACGTGACCATCACGCGCGGCGAGATCACCGCCCTGCCCGGCCCCGACGACGGCCCGACGATCATCGCCACCGGCCCCCTGACCTCATCGGCGCTGGCCGAGGCCATCCGCGCCGAGACGGGCGAGGACCACCTGGCCTTTTTCGACGCCATCGCCCCCATCGTCCATCGGGACAGCATCGACATGGACGTGGCCTGGTTCCAGTCGCGCTATGACAAGGGCGAGGGATCGGACTACATCAACTGCCCGCTGGACCGCGCCCAATACGACGCCTTCATCGACGCCCTTTTGAGCGCCGAGACGGTGGCCTTCAAGGAGTGGGAGGGCACGCCCTACTTCGAGGGCTGCCTGCCCATCGAGGTCATGGCCGAGCGCGGCCGCGAGACCCTGGCCCACGGCCCCATGAAACCGGTCGGCCTGACCAATCCGCGCGCACCCGACCGCAAGCCACACGCCATCGTCCAGTTGCGCCAGGACAACGCGCTGGGCACGCTCTACAACATGGTCGGCTTCCAGACCAAGATGCGCCACGGCGAGCAGGCGCGCATCTTCCGCATGATCCCGGGCCTGGAACGGGCCGAGTTCGCTCGCCTGGGCGGTATCCACCGCAACACGTTCCTCAACAGCCCGCGTCTGCTGGACGGTACCCTGCGCCTCAAAAGCCGGCCGTGGGTGCGCTTCGCCGGGCAGGTGACGGGGTGCGAGGGGTATGTGGAAAGTGCCGCCGTGGGGTTGATGGCCGGCCTGTTCGCGAGCGCCGAGGCGCGCGGCGAGACGCCGGCGTCGCCGCCAGCGACGACGGCGCTGGGGGCCTTGCTGAACCACATCACCAACCCGGCCCACGCCGAGACGTTCCAACCGATGAACGTCAACTTCGGCCTGTTCCCGGAACTGCCGCCGGAGTTGACCCGGGTCGGCAAGCGCAAGCTGCGCGGCCGCGACCGCAAGGCGGCGTATGCGCGCCGGGCGCTGGAGGATCTGGCGGCGTGGATGGGCGAGCAGCGGGCGGAGCACACGAACGCCTGAACGCTTTTTCGCACCGGCTCAATACCCCGCCACGACCCCATCGGCGCGGGGATCGGTCGCCCCCTCCAGAACGCCGTCGGGACGGCGCACGATCGCCCCGGCATGGCCGGTCACCTCGTCGAACGGCCCCAACCGGGTCACGGTATGCCCCGCCGCCTCAAGGGCCGAGATCACCGCCGGATCGAGCCGGCTTTCGACCTTCACGTCGTCGGTACGCCCGACCCAGGTCCGACCCAGCATCCAGCGCGGCGCCGTCACGGCCTCCTGCAGCCCCTGGCCGAACAACACGTGGCGGGTGAAGATCTGCGCCTGCACCTGCGGCTGCGCGTCACCGCCCATGGTGCCGTAGACCATCGTCGCGCCGTCGGGCAGCCGCGCCATGGGCGGGTTCAGGGTGTGGAACGGCCGCCGGCCCGGCTTCAACACGTTGGGCCGGGCCGCGTCGAGCTGAAAACTCGTGCCCCGGTTCTGCCATAGGATCCCCGTGTCGCCCAACACCACGCCGGCGCCGAACTCGTGGTACAGGCTCTGGATGCAACTGACCGAACGCCCTGCATTGTCGATGCAGCCCATCCACACGGTATCGCCGTCGCCGACCCCGTTGGCCGAAGGCCACGGCGCGGCGCGGCGCCGGTCGATGCGGGCCGCGCTCTGATCCAGCATGGTGTCCGACAGGTAGGTCGTCGGGTGCAGCGCCATGTAGCGCGGATCGGTCACATGCCGGTCACGCACCGCGAAGGCCACCTTGGCCGCCTCGATCAGCCCGTGCGCATGGTCGAACGATCCCGCCTCGGTCACCCCCAGGCGTTCGAACAGGCCCAGGATCATCAGCGAGGCCAGCCCCTGGGTCGGCGGCTGCGTGTTGTAGACGGTGCCGTGGTCCAGCTTCAGGACCAGCGGTCGGCGCCGCACCGAGCGGTGGCTGGCCAGATCATCCGAAACCAGCGGGCTGCCCACCGCCTTCAACTCGGCCGAGATGGCGCGGCCAACCTCGCCCCTGTAGAAGTCCCCCAGACCGCGCTCGGCCAGGCGGCGCAGCGTCTCGCCCAGGGCCGCGTTGCGCAGACTCGCACCGGCGGCGGGCGCCGCCCCGTCCTCCAGGAACAGGTCCGCGAACCCCGGTAGGTCCGCGAGTTGATCCCTGACCTGCGCCGTGGTCCCGGCCAGCGATTGTGCCCGGGGACAGCCCGCCTCGGCGTAGTGGATCGCGTCTTCCAGCAGGCGCGCCAGCGGCAGCGCGCCGTCCCAATGCTGGCCGCTGATCTCCAGCGCCGAGGCCCAGCCGGACACCGCGCCGGCCACCGTGTTGGCCGCCAGAGGACCGCGGACCGGCACGCGGTCCAGTCCCTGGGACCGGTACAGGTCGACGGTGACGGCCTTGCCGGCCACGCCGGCGGCCTCGATGGACAAGGGCGCGCGCCCGGGCCGGGCCACCAGCCAGAAGGCATCGCCGCCCAGGCCGTTCATGTGCGGATAGACGACGGCGCACGCGGCGGCGGTGGCCACCATGGCCTCGATGGCGTTGCCGCCCTCGCGCAGGACTCGCAATCCCGCCTGCGCCGCCAGATGGTGCGGTGCGACCACCATGCCCCCATCGGCCATCAGGGTGTGCAGCATGGCTCCTCGATCCCGTCGTCGGCGTATCGGACGTTCGTCATGTATGCGGGATCGGCCCCACCTTCGTCCAGCACCTCTTGGCAGGTTGCCCGGTCCGGCGGAGCGGAGTAAGGAAGGGGCGCTCCCGCGAAAGCCCGGCGGAAAAGGCGCAATGAAACGAGACTACACCCATAGCATATACATGCCCATTCCGTGGGAGATTTTTCATCGCGACACGCGCGTGCTTGCACAGCGGGTCCTGGCCACGGGGCGGCGCTTCGACGGGATCATCGCCATCGCCCGTGGCGGCCTGATCCCCGCGTGCATCATCGCCCGGGAACTGGACATCCGCACCGTCGAGGCGGTCAGCGTCGCCAGCTATGATGATCGGTCCCAGGGCGAGCCGCGTATGCTCAAGGGCGTCGACACCGAACTCGTCGGCGACGGGCACAACTGGCTGATCGTCGACGACCTTGTGGATTCGGGCGTGACGGCCGGAGTCGTCCGCCGCCTCCTGCCCCGCGCCATCATCGCCACGGTGTACGCGAAGCCGGAAGGCCAGGCGGCCGTGGACCTGTTCGCCGTCCCGGTGCAGAGCGAGTTGTGGCTGCTGTTCCCGTGGGATGCCGAACTGAAGCCCAACGAGCCCCTGGCCCGGAACGGGCTGGGCGGCAAGCCCGGACCGTGACGCGCCGGTGCGGATGACAATTGTTCAAAGGGCATGACCCGGCGCGCAAGGGCGTGCAGAATGGCGGCCCCAGGGGCGCCGCACTGCGCGATGCGGCCTGGGACCCGAAGAAACAAGGACCATGCCCATGCGTTCCAAGGCTTTCTTGATCAGAGCGTTCCTGTTGCTTGCCCTGATCATGGCCGGCGCCGCGCGCCTCGCCCCGGCGAATGCGACGGAGCCGGAGCCGCTCAGCCTCGGGTTCATGCCCTACCTGAACGCCGAACACCTGATCGAGAAGTACACGCCCCTGGCCGACTATCTGTCGGACCACCTGGACCGGCCGGTCCGGATCACCGTGGCCCGCAACTACAACGAGCACATCCGCCTGACCGGGGAGGATCGGCTGGATATCGCCTTCCTCGGCGGCAGCCCCTATGTCGTGATCGGCGAGCGCTATGGCCTCAAGCCCCTTCTGGTCCGGTACGTGTTCTCGGGCAAACCGACCTTCCGTTCAGTCATCCTGGTCGACGCCAACAGCGGGGTCCAATCCTTGGCCGACCTGGCGGGCAAACGCATGGCCTTCGGCAACGTGAACTCCACCCTCAGCACGCAGGTTCCGTTGTACATGCTGATGCAGGCCGGGGTGGGACTGGGGGACCTGGCCGCCGCAACGCATCTGCGCAACCACGAGAACGTCATCCTGGGCGTACGGTTCGGCGACTTCGACGCCGGCGCGGTGGCCGAGGAGGTCTTCAACGAGCATGATGACGGGACGATCCGCGCCCTGGCCCTGTCGCCGGACCTGTCGACCCATGTGTTCGTGACCCGCACGACCATGGACCCGGCTCTGCGGCAGACCATCGCCACGGCGCTCATAAGCCTGCGCGACGATCCGCGCGGCCCGGCGATCCTGGGCGCGATCAGCCCGACCCTGACCGGATTCGCCCCGGTGCGCGATCGCGACTACGACCTGCATCGGACGATTCTGGCGGACGTCCTGCCCGTCCTCGGGGAGTGACAGGCCAACGATGGGGCGCACCCTGAAACACAATCGGTGGGGGCTGCTGGTCACCATTGTCCTGGTTCTGACGCTGTTCGCCTCGCTCGCCAGCGTGCTGGTGCATGGTCAACAGAAGGCCCGGTTGACCGAGGACCACGTCCGCAGGATGCGGATGGAGGCCGATCTGATCGGCGCCGTCCTGACCGACGCCATGCTGCGCCACGATTACGCCGAGGGGCAGCGCCTGCTGGCCGACTGGACGGCCAAGCACACCGAGGTCGTGGTCCTGACCGTCGAGTTGGACAACGGCCGGCCCTTCTTCGTCTATCGAGCACAGGGCCACACCGGCAGCACGCCGTTGGCGGTCGAGCGCGTGTTCCGGTACCACGACCGCGCCCTGACCCTGACCCTGTGCCATGACGTGGCGGAGCTTACCGGCGCCATGGCCTCCCTGCGGGGTGGGCTCGTTCTGTTAACGGTCTCATTGATCGGCCTGACGGCCCTGACCCTCTGGTACATCCTCTTCCGCTGGATCCTGCGGCCGATGGAGGAGGAGATCGCCACCCGCACCCGCGACCTGAACGCGGCCCGCGACACCCTGGAGCAGCAGGTCGCGGAGCGCACCGCCTCGCTGGCCGCCGAGATCGACATGCGCCGGCGCGCCGAGGCCGAACTCCGCAAGCGCGGAATGCTGGTCGAGCAAAGCCCGGTCATGATCTTCATCACCGATCGCGACGGGGTGATCGAATACGTGAACCCGAAGTTCGAAGAGGTGACGGGATACGTGGCCGCCGAGGCCCTTGGCCAGACGCCACGCCTGATCAAGTCGGCCGACACGCCGCGCGCCGTGTACGAGGACCTGTGGCGCACGATCCTCGCGGGCCGCAGTTGGCGCGGCGAACTGAAGGATCGCCGCAAGGACGGCCGCGAGTTCTGGGCCACCGTCGCCATAACCCCCATCAAGGACACGGACGGCGCGATCACCCACTTCGGCGCCCTGCACGAGGACATCACCGAGCGCAAGCTGGCCGAGGAGTCGATGATCGAGGCCCGCCACGCCGCCGAGATGGCCAACAAGGCCAAGACGGACCTGCTGGCCAACATGAGCCATGAGTTGCGCACGCCGCTGAACGCCATCATCGGCTTTTCGCAGGCGATGACGGACGGCCTGTTCGGTCCGCTCGGCGATGAGCGGTACGGCGAGTACGCCGCCTTTATCCGGTCGTCCGGCACGCACCTGCTGGACCTGATCAACGACATCCTGGATGTCTCGGCGGTCGAGGCCGGCCGTCTGACCCTGAACGAGGAGCCGGTCAGCCTGGCCGACATCTTCGAGTCCTCCTCGCGTCTCGTGATGCCCCACGCCGAGACCGCCGGGGTCACGCTGAACAGCACCATCGGCCGCGACCTGCCGCTGGTCGAGGCGGATCCCCGGCGACTGAAACAGATCCTGCTCAATCTTCTGTCCAACGCCGTCAAGTTCACGCCAGAAGGCGGCCGGGTCGACTGCGACGCCCGGATCGACACGGACGGGGCGATGGTGATCACCGTGCGCGACACCGGCATCGGCATGGACGCGGACGGCCTGGCCACCGCCATGTCCAAATTCGGCCAGGTGGACAGTTCCCTTTCGCGCAAGCACGAGGGCACCGGCCTGGGCCTGCCCCTGACCAAGGGTCTCGTCGAACTGCACGGCGGCACCCTGGACTTGGCCAGCACGGTCGGCGAGGGCACCACGGTCACCGTACGCCTGCCCGCGTGGCGGGTGATCGCGCCGACAGGGACGATGCGTTAGACATGCCGTGGGTTGCCCCGACATTGCGCGGGGGGGCTCCCGAAAGCCCAACACGGGACAGACCACGGCGACGGTGGCACCAGCCACGCCTTGGGATCAGGCCTGCCCGTCCGGCGCGTGCCCCTCGCGGCGCAAACGCGCCCACACGGCCCGCCGCTGGGGCGACGTCATCCGTTTCCAATCGCGGATTTCCGCCAGGGTGCGCCCACAGCCCACGCACACCGCCCCCGCCTCATCCAGCCGACAGACCGAGATGCAGGGCGAGGGGACCTCGTCGTCTTCGTCGGGAGACTCCGCCATCGCGCGTTCCGAAAGGTCCTCGGTGGGGCTCAACAGCCGTCGTCGTCCAGGGGCGTCAATTCCTTCAGCGACGCCCGCAAGGCCATGGTGCCGAAGTCCTGAATGATCTCCTGGGCCACCCCGTTGGCGTGGTAGCGCAGCCGGATTTCGTACTCGGGCAGGCTGCCCGTACTGTCGGGCGCGAAAAAGCTGAGCACCATACGCCAGGACGGCCCGGCCAGCAGGGCATGATCCGCCAGTTCCGACGGCGCGCCGGCCGGCACGGCCTCGATCAGCACCGCCGTCGCCTGCATCGGGCCGGCCGGTTCGGAGCCATCGAACATCGGCACGGTGAAGATGCGCTTGCCCTGGCGCGCCGCCCGCAGCGCCGCGAAGGTGTGTTCCGCCGGCAGCATAACATCGGGCGCCAGGTCCATCGTCTTTTCCTCGGGGTGCGAGAAGGTGGCCACGCCGCCCTCGCCCGGGTCCATGCGCGCCCTGCCGTCGATCAGCTCTTGGACCGCGCCGTTCCGTTCCGAGCGGATCCGGAACCGGTACTGGGTGCTGTCCTTGCTTTCCCAGGAAATGAACGACCAGTCGGTGCGGACCGAGTCGGCGCGGGCGTAGGACAGGTCCAGGTGGGTGCGGCTTTCCATGGCCCACCCGTCGCAGGTATCCGTGATCCGGTAGTGCATGGCGCCGCGCGCGCCAATCACCGGGCTGCCGTCCGCCCGGCTGATCAGGCGCAACTCGTAGCGGGCCTCGTGCGGCGTGAGGGAGACCGCCTGCCCCGACGCGCCGCCGTCGTCCTCGGCCGTGGCGGGCGCGGCCGCCAGGCCAAGCGTCAGCGCCGCCAGGATCATCCCAAGGATTGCCCGACCGGGGCCGCGCCAGCCCGTCGAATGCCGCCTCTGGGTCACACGCGCGCCGCTGATCGTCATGCCGGGAGCCTCCTGTCCTGTTCCATGGTCACCGGGACCGCCGGGTTTGGCCGTCCATCCCGCACCGCCCCAATTTGGGTCGGGACGCCGCCGAAGTCCAAGGAAGAGTGGACGGAAGAGTGGACGGAAGAGTGCACTGGGCCGGTGCCGCCAGCCCAACCGCGCACGAAAAACCGGCGGTGCGTGGGGGAAACGCACCGCCGGCGGGGGGACAGAAGAACGCGAACAAACGCCGTCTTCTGCGGCCAGACAGTAGCGATGCGGGCCTGACGGTGGGCTTACCCGTATATTACATCTCATTCATATAACACCGATACCAGAGCACGATGATCCGACTCATCGCGCCCGGATCAGCGTGCCCGCGCCGTGCGGCGTGAACAGTTCCAGCAGGATGGCGTGCGGCACGCGGCCATCCAGGATCACCGCCGCCTCGACGCCGTTCTCGACCGCCTTCAGGCAGGTCTCGACCTTGGGGATCATACCGCCCGAGATCGAGCCATCGGCGATGCCCGAATGCGCCTCGCCGGCCGACATCTCCTCGACCAGCGTCCCGGCGCCGTCGAGCACGCCCTTGACGTCCGTCAGCACCAGCAGCCGCCGGGCATCGACGGCGGCGGCGATGGCCCCGGCCACCGTGTCGGCGTTGATATTGAACGTCTCGCCGTCATCGCCCTGGCCGATTGGGGCGATCACCGGGATGACGTCCGAGCCCTCGAAATAGTTCAGGACGTGCGGCTGTATTTCGGTCGGCTCGCCGACGAAGCCCAGGTCCAGCAGCTTTTCGATGTTGCTGTCCGGGTCCCGGCGCGCGCGGCGCAGCTTGGTGGCCCGGATCATGTGGCCGTCCTTGCCGGACAGGCCGATGGCGAAGCCGCCCGCCTGGGTGATGGCGGTGACGATCTCCTTGTTGATGGAGCCGGACAGAACCATTTCGACGATGTCCACCGTGGCCCGGTCGGTCACCCGCAGGCCGTCGATGAACTCGGACTGGATTTTCAGGCGCTCCAGCATCCTCTGGATCTGCGGCCCGCCGCCGTGCACCACCACCGGGTTGATGCCCACCTGTTTGAGCAGCACCACATCGCGCGCGAACAGGGTGGACAGGTGCGCGTCCCCCATGGCGTGGCCACCGTACTTGATGACCACGGTCTCGCCCGAGAACCGGCGCATGTAGGGCAACGCCTCCGACAGGGTCTTGGCCTTTTCCAGCCAGACCTCGCGCAAGGCCTCCTTGTCCTGACCGATTCCGTCGTGGCCGCCCATGCCCCGGTCCCCCTTCACGATCCGTTTGTCACGCCGTGCCGTCGCCCGCCGGCAGCGCGATCTCGGCCAGCGCGGCGCGCACCTCCGGCACGCCCTCGCCCGTCTGCGCGCTGGTCGTCAGCACGTCCGGATGGGCCGCCACATGGCCGGACAGCGCCGCCCGCGTGGCCGCCAGCACGTCGAAGAGCGCCTTCTTGCCCGGCTTGTCGGCCTTGGTCAACACCACCTGATAGTTCACGGCAGCGCCGTCGAGCATGGTCATGACCTCGCGGTCGATGCCCTTCAGGCCGTGGCGCGCGTCCACGAGCAACAACACCCGCCGCAGGGGCGGCCGACCTTTCAGGTAGGCGTTCACCAGCCGCGTCCAGGCGTCGACCTTGGCCTTGGGCGCACGGGCGAAGCCGTGCCCGGGCAGGTCGGCCAGCATCAGGCGCGGGCGGCCCTCTCCGCCCAGCGTGAACAAATTGATCTCCTGCGTGCGGCCTGGCGTGTTGGAGGTGCGAGCCAGCGTCTTGCGGCCGGTCAGGGCGTTGACCAGGCTGGACTTGCCAACGTTGGAGCGGCCGCAGAAGGCGACCTCCGGCAGGTCGGAGGCGGGCAGGCCCGACAGGTCGGCGACGCCGCGCAGGAAGGTGCAGGGCTGGGCGAACAGCACCCGGCCGGCTTCCAGCCGGGCTGCCGCCTCGTCCTTCGCGTCATCCTCCGCCAAGACCCCGATCCCCGCCCGCTCAGGGATTCACCTTCGCCCCCATGCGCCGCATGATGTACCACTGCTGCGCCATGGACAGGATGTTGTTCAAGGTCCAGTAGATCACCAGCCCGGCGGCGAAACGCGCCAGAATGAAGGTGAACAGGATCGGCAACATGGCCATGATGCGGGCCTGCGTCGGGTCGGGCGGCGTCGGGTTCAGTTTCTGCTGCAGGTACATGGACGCGCCCATGATGAGCGGCCAGATGCCGATGTGCAGGAACGTCGGCGCATCCCACGGGATCAGCCCGAACAGCGTGAAGATGTTGGTGGGGTCGGGCGCCGACAGATCCTGGATCCAGCCATAGAACGGCGCGTGCCGCATCTCGATGGAGACGAACAAGACCTTATACAGGGCGAAGAACACCGGGATCTGGATCAGGATCGGCAGACAGCCCGACAGCGGATTCACGTTCTCGCGCTTGTACAGGCCCATGATCTCCTGCTGGGCGCGCTGCTTGTCGTCCTTGAAGCGCTCCTGGATCTTCTTCAGCTCCGGCTGCATCTTCTTCATCTTCGACATCGACGTGTAAGCCTTGTTGGCCAACGGGTAGAAGGCCAGCTTCAGAAGAATGACGAAGGCGATGATGGCAAGGCCATAGTTGCCAAGCAGGTTTTCCAGCCAGAGCAGGGAATAGAAAAACGGCTTGGTCATGAAGTAGAACCAGCCGAAGTCGATGGCCAGGTCGAAATTGGTGATGCCGTACTGGTCCCCGTAACCGTCCAGCAATTGCACTTTCTTGGCGCCGGCGAACAGGCGGTTTGTCGTTTCCACGCTGCCGCCCGGCGCCAGCGTCTGCCCGCTCAGGCGGTAGTCCACCTGAAAGCGCTCGCGGCCGTCGGTGACGTGGCGGATGAAGCGGGCGTTGGCCTCGCGCTGCTGATCGAAGGCCAGCGCCGCCAGCCAGTACTTGTCGGTGATGCCGATCCAGCCGCCGGTGGTGGTGTGGGACTGGGTCGACTCGTCTTCCAGGTCGCCGTAGTTCACCTCGGTCAGGGTGCCGTCGAAGACGCCCAGCGGCCCCTCGTGCAGGATCCAGATGCCGGTGGTGGCCGGCCGGTCGGTGCGCGAGACGAGCCCGTAGGGGAACATCGTCAACGGGGTCTCGCCGGTGTTCTCGACCCGCTGGGTGACGGTGAACATGAAATGCTCGTCCACCGCATACGTGCGCGTGAAGCGAAGGCCGGCGCCGTTGTCCCAGGTCAGCGTCACCGGTTCGCCGACCCGCAGCGTGTCCGAAGACGCCGTCCACGGGGTGTCCGCGCCGGGCAGCGGCATGGAGACGGACCCGCCCCCCTGTCCGGCGGCCACCCATCCGAACTCGGCATAGTACGGATCCGGCGCGCCGGCCGGAGAGAACAGATGAATCGGCGGACTGTCCTCCTCAAGCGACTCGCGATAGTCCGTCAGGATCAGGTCGTCCACTCGCGCCCCGCGCAGGCGGATCGATCCTTGCAGCTCGGCCGTGTCGATGGTCACCCGGCCCCCGTCCGACGCCGCCAGCGCCTGCGCCCGCGACACCACGTCCGCGTCCATCACGGGTCCCGGTGCGCCGGGCGCCGGGGGAATGCCCGCCTCCGTACCGCCGGGCGCCTGGGGCGCGGACCCCGGCACGACGCTCGCGCCGTCGCCCGTCGCGGTGCCGTCCGCCGTCTGGGCCTGTTCGGTCTGCTCCGTCGGGGGCGGCGGGAACATCGTCCGCCACACGAACTCGAAACCGAACAGAACGGCAATCGAAAGCACGATCGCGAGGATCAGATTACGCTGGTCGACCATGGGTCCTTTGTCCGTCACACGATCCGGCCGAGGTCCGGCCGGTCGGAAGAGCGGGCGCGCCGGCGCGGGCGCCCCACGCGGTGTCAATCATGGCGCTGAATCGGAAGGCGGGTCGGCGGGCGCGTCGGCCGCGCCGGCCCGGGCCGGATCCCCCGCACCCCCTCGGGCACGCCGTGGCGCGGGGACGGGATCGTATCCCATGCCGCCCCAAGGATGGCAACGAAGAATCCGCTTCAGGGCCAACCATCCGCCGTACAGCACGCCATGGCGCTCCAACGCCTCCATGGCATAGGCCGAACAGGTCGGCAGGTAGCGACAGTTCTGTCCCAGATAGGGCGACAAAACAAGCTGATAGACGCAGATGACACCGCGCAGGGCGTGGCGCGGCCAGTGCGCCAAAGGCGGGAGCCGCCAGCTCATGACGGGGCCTTCCCGGCGCCCCGCCCGCGCCGGCGCCCATCGCCGCGTCCGCCCGCCCGGCCACCGCCGCCACCGCCAGCACCGGCGGCCAGCCGGTCCAGCGCCTTGCGCATGTCGCCCAGCATCCGCGCGAAATCCTGCTCGTTGGTCTCGCGCCGGCCGATCAGCACATAGTCCCAGCCCGGCCGGGCGGCGACCGGAAACACCTGATCGGCGGCCGCGCGCAAGCGGCGCCGGGCGCGGTTGCGGACCACGGCCTTGCCGACCTTGCGGCTGACGGTGAAGCCCAGGCGCGGGGCCAGCGCATCCACACCGAGCCGACGCACGGCCGGATTGGGCGCGGCCTGCAGGATGAAACCCGGCGCCACCCACTTGGTGCGGGCGCCGGCCACGCGCAGGAAGTCGCCCCGGCGCTTCAACCGCTCCACCGCTTGCCGGGGCGGGTCGGCCGCCGTGCATCCGGGCGAAGACGCGGTCATGCTGGCTGCGACCCCGTGCTGTGGAGAGGTGTGGGGTGTGGGGTGTGGGGTACCCGGTCCTAGGCGGACAGGCGCTTGCGGCCCTTGGCGCGGCGGTTGGCCAGGACGCGGCGACCGCCCACGGTCGCGCTGCGGCTGCGGAACCCGTGCCGCCGCTTGCGGACGAGCTTGCTGGGCTGATACGTGCGTTTCACGGTGGCGACTCCGTCGGCCAGAACAAGTTTGAAAGGGAAGGGCGGGTTTATACTGGCGCCCCCCGGCCCTGTCAACGCCGAGCCGACGTTCACGGATTCGCCGCCGCACTTCTCGCTGGCAAAAGTTAAGACTATGTGGCAAAACAATATGGTGTCCAGTGTTTTAAAGGTAATGTGAGAAGTTCGGCGGACATGGGCGCGATGCCCCGCTCCGCGCCTGTCCTCCCGGGGGAGCGACCGATGACCCCACCACGCGCCCCAGGCGCGATCGCGCGACACCCGGCCCGGTCCCACCGCGCCGGCCCGTCGCGCTGGCCGTGGTACCGCCTGGCGGGCGTGGCCCTGGTGATCTGCGCGCCCTTTGCCGGCATGGCGCTGGCCACCCAGCTTGCGCCCGAGCCGGCGGCCGCGCGGGACGAGCCGGCGTCGCTGGCCGTCGACGCGTTTCCGGCCCAGGACCTGGCCGACCAGGCCAAGGCCGAGGTGTTGCGCCTGACGCGGCGGCTCGCCCTGGTCAGGAAGGAGCACGCGACCGCGACCGGCGAGACGCGCCGCCTTCTCGGGGAGGCGGTCGCCGCCCTGTCCGAAGGCCGGGCCGGCTTCGCCATTGTCTCGCGCGCGCTGGGTCATGCGCCCACGCCCGTCGACGCCGCCACCGTGGTCCGGGCGCGTGCCGATGCCGACGCGGCCGAAGCCGCCGTGCGGCGCGCCGATGCCTTGCTTGCCCAGGCCCGCCGCCGGGACACGGCGGCTCCTGCCGAAACCTCGGCGCCCGCCGCGCTGCCCGACCCCGCACCGCCCGAGCCAGCTGTTGCGGCGGACGCCACGCAGGGGCCACCGGCGCCGCCGCCGGCGCTGTTCCGCATCCTGACACCGCCGGCCGCCGACAGGGCGAAAGCGACGGCGGAACCTCCGGCCCAGCCCGAGCCCGAACCCGAGTCCGCGCCGCCGCCGGAGACGGCAAGCAACACGGCCGCCCCTCCGCCGCCCGAGACGGTGACCCCGCCAGCCCCTCGCGACCCAACGCCGCCCGCGCCACCGCCGCCCCTGGCCGGCGCACCCAAGCCGGCCGGTCCGGCCCGGCCAGCCGCCGCCTCCACGGTACGGCCGGCGCCGCCGGTCGCGACCGCTCAACCCCAGCCCGGCCCGCCGCCGGACGACCCGTCCGCCCCAACGCGGACGACCACCAACGCCTTGCGCACCCTGGACCCGCTGCCGGCCACCGGCCCCGTCACCCAGACCGCGCGCCTCACGGCGACCACACCCGCGCCCGACGCCCCGCACGGCAGCACGCTGGTGGACAACCTGGGTCGCACCCTGCCCTCGCCCCCAGCGGTCGAGATGACCGGCACCGCCGCCCTTCCACCCGAAGGACAGCCGCCGTTCGAACGCGGCGGGCCGGCCGACTGGCGCCCCGCACTGAACCCGCTGGCCCGGCCGCCGGGTGACCCGTCGGTCGTGGTCCATCCCGATTTCGCCGGCCCGGCTGTTCCGGACGCGCTGCCGGCCGCCGCCAGCACCCGCGCCTATGCGGACACGGCCCCCGCGCGCACGCGGCCGCTGGAACTGGCGCCGCCCGGCGACGCGCCCCCCGAGACCGACACCACCCCACCCGAGGAGCCGAAGCCCCGGGCCGCCGCGCCGCCCCCGGAGCCAACGCCAACCAACACAGCCACGCCGCCGGCGCCGTCGCGTCCGCCTCCGGCCGATCGCGACGATCCGCCGCCGCCGCCGCCCACGATCGCGGAGACCGAGACCACCGCCGCGCCGCCCCCGCCGCCGGCCGTCGCCGCGCCCGCGCCCCTGCCGCGGCGGACCGAGACCGCCGGCGTGCAGCCCTTCGCCCTCGGTCCGGCCGACTCGGCGCCGCCGGCCGAGTCCCGCGCGCCCGACGCGCGCGCGCAGTTCGCCGACATCGCCGTTCAGGTCGCGGCCCATCACACCAAGGCCAAGGAGATCCTGGGGCAAATCGATCCCGTGCGCAGCGACCTGACCCGCCGCATGGAGGCGCTAGCGCCCGACGATCCGCGCCGCGCCGGCATGGCCGAGGTGCGCGACATTATCACGACCGCCGAATCCAGCCTGCGGGCCGCCGTCACGCGATTCGGAGCACTGTCGGAACAGTTGCGGGTCGTGCTGGCACAGGATCCGGCTCCCGCCGTGGACTGGACCCCGCGCGACGCCGCGCGGCAGGCCATCGCCGCCAGCACCAAGGCCAACCAGGGCGTGAACGGTCTCAAGCAGGCCATGGCCCGATTCGAGGCGGTGATGACGCAGGGCACCACCCGCCTGACACCGGGCGCCCTGGCGCAATAGAGTCGCGTCCTGGTGCCGCGTGTCAGGCGGCGCCGGACACCGGTGTCGCGCGCTCAATCCGCATCCGCTCCCGGGGGGAGTGCATGGCCTCCCATAGATCGGTGCGGCGCTGCACGTTCAGCCAGAACTCCGGGCTGTTGCCGAACACACGCGCCAGAATCAAGGCGGTCGACGCGGTCACGGCGCGGCGGTCGTTGCACAGCTCATTTACATGTTTGCGGGGCACGCCCATGGCCTCGGCAAGCGCGGCCTGTGTCAGGCCCATCGGCCGCAGGAACTCCTCGGTCAGGATTTCGCCTACCGTGGCCGGCTTGCGTTTGGTTTCAAGCATGGACGGAAGCCTCGCGCGCGGCTCGAATCAGAATGCCTCGACCGTACCGCGCCACGGGTCGAATGCAAGCATCGGCACGCTTCGTGCATCAAACAAACCGCTGGAACAAACGCTTATAATCTCTTGAATCATATCCGTTCTTGGCTTATGCTCCGGGTTTAAGAGAGCCCCTCCCCTGCCCTGCCGCGCGGCCGCATCCGGACCGCCCTTGCCAGACGCCCGCGCTTTCAGCGCCCGGGCGCGGGCCTTCTGTCTTTCGCACATGCACTAGATATAGTTATCCACACCCCTGTGGACACAAAATCTATTGCCATCGGTCCCCGCCACGCATACTGTTGGGTCCACGCGTCGACGGAGACACAACATCCTGTGCACCACACGATGTCACGCCGTCGACCCGCGCCAGCCACACGCAGAGGGGACACGCGAGCCATGCGCATCGACCGCCACTATACGACCGAGGGCCAGGACCCCTACGCCGACATTGCCTTCCGCGCCACCGCCAGCGAGATCCGCAACCCGGACGGCTCGGTGGTGTTCCGGCAGGAAAACATCGAGGTGCCCGCCGACTGGTCGCAGGTGGCGAGTGACGTGCTGGCGCAGAAGTACTTCCGCAAGGCCGGCGTGCCCCTGGCCCTGCGCCCGGTGCGCGAGGACGACGTGCCCGCATGGCTGTGGCGGCACGAGGCCGACACCGAGGCCCTGGCCGACCGCCCGGCCGACGCGCGCACCGGCGGCGAGACCAGCGCCCGCCAGGTGTTCGACCGGCTCGCCGGCACCTGGACCTACTGGGGCTGGAAAGCCGGCTACTTCGACGCCGAGTCGGACGCCCGCGCCTACTTCGACGAACTACGCTTCATGCTCTGCACCCAGATGGGCGCCCCCAACAGCCCGCAGTGGTTCAACACCGGCCTGCACTGGGCCTATGGCATCGACGGGCCGTCGCAGGGCCACTACTACGTCGACTACAAGACCGGCGAGATGGTCGCCTCGCACAGCGCCTATGAACACCCGCAGCCGCACGCCTGTTTCATCCAGTCGGTCAACGACGACCTGGTGAACGAAGGCGGCATCATGGACCTGTGGGTGCGCGAGGCGCGCCTGTTCAAGTACGGCTCCGGCACCGGCACCAACTTCTCGTCCCTGCGCGGCGAGGGCGAGCCCTTGTCCGGCGGCGGCAAGTCGTCCGGCCTGATGAGTTTTCTCAAGATCGGCGACCGCGCGGCCGGGGCGATCAAGTCGGGCGGCACCACGCGGCGCGCCGCCAAGATGGTCATCTGCGACGTCGACCACCCCGATATCGAAACCTTCATCAACTGGAAGGTCCGCGAGGAACAGAAGGTCGCCGCCCTGGTGACCGGTTCCAAGACGCTGGCGCACCACCTGAACGCCGTGCTGGGCGCCTGCCGCCAGTGGGACGGCGCCGCCGACGCGCCTGATCGCTTCGACCCCAAGGTCAACAAGACGCTCAAGAAGGCCATCGTCGCCGCGCGCAAGGCGCTGGTGCCGGAGAACTCCATCCAGCGCGCCATCCAGTACGCGCGCCAGGGCTACGCCACGCTGGAGATCGAGACCTTCGATGCCGACTGGGACTCGGCGGCCTACCAGACCGTGGCCGGGCAGAACTCCAACAACTCGGTGCGCGTCACCGACGACTTCCTGGAGGCGGTCGAGCGCGACGGCGACTGGAACCTGACCCACCGCCTGAGCGGCAAGACCGCGAAGACCATGAAGGCCCGCGACCTGTGGGAACAGATCTGCGAGGCCGCCTGGAACTGCGCCGACCCCGGCCTGCAATTCGACACCACCATCAACGAGTGGCACACCTGCCCGGCGGGCGGGCGCATCAACGCGTCCAATCCGTGCTCGGAGTACATGTTCCTGGACGACACGGCGTGCAATCTGGCGTCGCTTAACCTGATCCGCTTCCGCCGCGAGGACGGCACGTTCGACGCCCAGGGGTTCGCTCATTCGGTGCGGCTGTGGACCATCGCCCTGGAGATCTCGGTCCTGATGGCCCAGTTTCCGGCGCGGGAGATCGCCGAGCGGTCCTTTGACTACCGCACGCTGGGCCTGGGCTACGCCAATATCGGCGGCCTGCTGATGGCCAGCGGCCTGCCCTACGACAGCGAGGCCGGCCGCGCCCTGTGCGGCGCCATCACCGCGCTGATGACCGGCACCGCCTACGCCACGTCCGCCGAGATGGCGGAAGAGATGGGTGCGTTCGCGCACTACGCCGACAACGCCGACGCCATGCTGCGCGTCATGCGCAACCACCGCCGCGCCGCCCGGGGCGAGTTGAAGGGCTACGAGGGCCTGTCGGTGACGCCGGTGCCGCTCGACCACGCCGACTGTCCGCAGCCGGACCTGATCGACGCCGCCGTCGCCGCCTGGGACCGCGCGCTGGAGCTGGGCACCGCCCACGGCTACCGCAACGCCCAGGTGTCGGTGATCGCGCCGACCGGCACCATCGGCCTTGTGATGGACTGCGACACCACCGGCATCGAGCCCGACTTCGCCATCGTCAAGCACAAGAAGCTGGCCGGCGGCGGCTATTTCAAGATCATCAACCGCATGGTGCCGGCGGGCCTGCGCGCGCTCGGCTATGACGAGACGACGATCGAGCGCATCGGCCGCTATGCCACCGGCCACGGCACGCTGAAGGGCGCGCCCGGCGGCGACGGCGCCCTGACCCACGCCGCGCTGCGCGCCAAGGGTTTCACCGACGAGGCCCTGGGCCGGCTGGAAGATGCCCTCGGCACCGCCTTCGACATCCGCTACGCCTTCAACGTCTGGACCCTGGGCGAGGACTTCTGCGTGCGCGGGCTCGGCCTGTCGGCGGAGCAGATCAACGACCCCGGGTTCGACATGCTGGCGGCCCTGGGCTTCGGCAAGGCCGCCGTCGAGGCCGCCAACACCTACGTCTGCGGCGCCATGACGGTGGAGGGCGCGCCGGGCCTGAAGCCCGAGCACCTGCCGGTGTTCGACTGCGCCAACCCGTGCGGCCGCATCGGCAAACGCTATCTGTCGATGGATGCGCACATCAAGATGATGGCGGCGGCGCAGCCGTTCATTTCCGGTGCCATCTCCAAGACCATCAACATGCCCAACGACGCGACGATCGCCGATTGCGACCGCGCCTATCGGACGTCGTGGAAGCTGGGGCTGAAGGCCAACGCGCTGTACCGCGACGGCTCCAAGCTGTCGCAGCCGCTCAACGCCCAGGTGCTGGACGACGAGGACGGCGACCTCGCCGATGACATCGCCGACGCGCCGGCCGCCGAGCGCACCACGGTGGTCGCGGAGCGCGTCGTCGAGCGGGTGGTGCACCGCCTGCAGCGCCACCGCCTGCCCGATCGCCGCAAGGGCTACACCCAGAAGGCCGTGATCGGCGGACATAAGGTCTATCTGCGCACCGGCGAGTACGAGGACGGCAGCCTGGGCGAAATCTTCATCGACATGCACAAGGAAGGCGCCGCCTTCCGCTCGCTGATGAACAACTTCGCCATCGCCATTTCCATCGGCCTGCAGTACGGCGTGCCGCTGGAGGAGTTCGTCGAGGCGTTCACCTTCACCCGCTTCGAGCCGTCGGGCATGGTCGAGGGCAACGGCGCCATCAAGATGGCCACGTCGATCCTGGACTACATGTTCCGCGAGATCGCCATTTCCTACTTGGGCCGCAACGACCTGGCCCACGTGCAACCGGACGACCTGCGGTCCGACACCCTGGGCCGTGGCAACGACGAGGGCGACTTCACCGAGGAGTGGGAGGAGGAGCACCTGCCGCGCGAGGTGTCGGCCGGGTACGTGCGCTCGAACCTGTACGTGCTGCACGGGAACGGCCGGGCGCACGGCGCCGAGGCGGTCGCGACCGAGGCCCGCGAGGCCGCCGGCGGGACGGCGGTGCAGGCGCTTGCGGTGGGGCAGACCATGGCCATGGCCCCGGTCGGCGGTGGCGGCGGGGGCGCCGGCGGCGGCTCCGGAGACTCCACCATGGCCCGCATCCGCGAGGCGCGCATGAAGGGCTATGAGGGCGATTCCTGCGGCGAATGCGGCAACTTCACCCTGGTGCGCAACGGAACGTGCCTGAAGTGCGACACCTGCGGGGCAACGAGCGGGTGTTCGTGAGGATTGCGGGTTGGGGCGGGCCTGCGCCACTGGCGCGGCCCGCCTGAAAGCGACATGCGCAAGCGTGAGCACTCGTGCTCACTCATATCAGCCGACCGAAGTCATGACTCGTCGCCATTCGCCGGGCGCAGTGCCGACGCGGCAGATCCCTCGGCTCGCTTCGCTCGCTCGGGATGACAATTTTCTTAAAAAAACAAATACATACGTCATCCCGAAGCGTCCGTTAGGACGCGAGGGATCTCCCAAGGCCGTGTGTCGACGGTCCGGAAAACGTGTCACGATTTTCGTCGCCCGGTATCACTCACTGTCTTGAGTTCCCGCGTTCGTCGGCAATGAGCACCGACCGCGCCTCGGCCGGCGGGAGCTTCAAGCCGCGGCCGCGACAGATCAAAGGTTTACATTTGGGCAGTGGGCAAAGAGTATGTTCGAGATCCGAACCGCTTGGAGCCTAACCCTTTGAGAAACAAAACTCTTTACACGATTGGATACGAAGGGGCGTGCCCAGGGGATTTTTGGGCGACCTTGGTGGCGGCTCGCGTACAGATCCTCATTGACATCCGGGACAAACCATTCTCGCGCAAGAGCGGCTTCTCGAAAAGGGCCTTGGAAGAGGACGCCGCCGCGCACGATATCGGCTACGTCCATCTTTCTGGCCTTGGAGACCCCAAAGAAGGCAGAGAGGCCGCGAAGGCAAGAAACTACGAATTGTTTACCAGGATATTTGAGTCTCATATGAAAACACCACAAGCGCAGTCGGATCTGAAACAAGCCATGACCTTATCCACGGAAGGCACGTCTTGCCTCCTGTGCTATGAGCGAAAACCTCAACACTGCCACCGGATGATTGTGGCGAAACACATGATGTGGTATGAGGAGTTTCGTGTTTGTCACCTTGGAGTGCAGGCAGGGATAGTCAGGAAATGTCTGCCGTCATCCGCAACCTATGAAGACAGAAATCTCGACATCGGGCACTTCTGAAGCTGTCGTCATCGTAAAGGCAGCACCTCAGGTGAGTGCCCGACACGGTGAAACAGTCTGCTGCGCAGCTATTGACATTTACGGGCATTGGCTTCGTTTGTATCCGGTATCGTTTCGATACCTTGATGAAGGCAAGAAGTTTGGGCGATGGGACCGGATTAAGTTTCGTTGGAGGTTGCCTTCGGATGACAGACGGTTTGAGTCGAGGCGAATTGACCAGGACTCACTTCAAATCACTGGGAAACTTAGACAAAGTGACAGAGAGTTATTCTTGTCCAATACTGTGGTCACGAGCTTGGCCAATGAGAAGGAACGGGGAAGAAGCCTCGCGTTATTAAAAGCAGACATAGTGGATTTTTTGATTGAGAGAAAGGACGACAAAGAGATCAATTTACAACAGTCGAGATTCGATGCATTACACGCACAAGCGGACCTTTTCAACACAAAACCTTTGATACCCTATGCACCTTCTCCCTACAAGTTTAAATACAAATACATTACCGATGACGGCGAGCGAGAAGGAACATGCCAAGACTGGGAGATCGAAGCAACATTCTACTATCATTCGCGCGAATATGGTGAAGACAAGGCGCTTTCATTCATAAAGGCAAAATTCGGTGAAGAATATCCGCGCAAAGGTATGCTTCTGGCAATGGGAACCCATTCGCTGCATCCCGATACATGGTTAATAAACGGGATCGTTCGTCTTGACGATATTCGACAGCTTTCACTGTTCTAACCATGATCCTCAGTCCGTCGGATGCGCTGACGGCCGCGTTCGCGGCCCTCAGCGCACCCTACAAGCCCCCTGCCCTACCGCTCATACGTCGCGGTGATGCTGGCGCTGTCGAGCGCGCCGCCCTGAAGGAAATACCCGACCATAGCCCCTGACGCGCTTTCGTCCACGGGCAGGCTTTCGTCGGGCAGAGCGTAGACGGTGAAGATATAGCGGTGCGGGCCGTGCCCCTCCGGCGGGCAGGCGCCGCCGAACGCGTTGCCCCCGAAGTCGGTGCGGCCCTGAACCGCGCCCTCGGGCAGCGGCGCCTCGACGCCCACACCCGTCGGCAGCGACGTCGTCTCGGCCGGGATGTTGAACAGGGTCCAGTGCCACCAGCCGGAGCCGGTCGGCGCGTCCGGGTCGTAGACGGTTACGGCGAAGCTCTCGGTCCCCTCCGGGGCGCCCGACCAGGACAGCGCCGGCGACAGGTTGCCGCCCTCGCAGCCGAAGCCGTTGTAGACGTGCGCCTCGGTCAGGGGCTCGCCGTCGGTGATGTCGTCGGAGGTCAAGGTCATGTCCGCCTGGGCGGCGCTCGCCCCGGCGACCGCGAAGCCGATCGCCGCGACAGAGGCGGAAAAGGCACGAAAAGCGCGCATGGTGCTCTCCCTGGGTTGAAATGGGGTGGGTGGACGTGATGGCGGCCGGCGCCGACCGTCCGGCGCCCAAACACCGACAAAGCGATGACGTGAGCACGATCGATCCGTCCCGCAACCGTGCCGCCGCCCGATCCGCCTCCGCCCGCCTTCCCATCGGGCGCCGCGTGCATTACAACGGCCCGTCTCCCTCCCCCGACGGATCCGAAGACGATGACCGAGTTGACCTCCCTGTGCGTGTTCTGTGGCGCAAAACCCGGCAATAACCCAGCCCTGGCGGACGCCGCCCGCACGCTCGGCACGGCCATCGGCCAGTCGGGCCGGACGCTGGTGTTCGGCGGTGGCCGCGTCGGCCTGATGGGCGAACTGGCGCGGGCGACGCGCGACGCTGGCGGGCACGTCGCGGGGTTCATTCCGGAGCACCTGGAACGCGCCGAACGCGCCGACAAGACCCTGCCGGAGTTGCACGTGGTCTCGGACATGCACACCCGCAAGCTGGGCATGTTCGAGCGCGCGGACGCGTTCTGCATCCTGCCGGGGGGGCTGGGCACGCTGGACGAGACCTTCGAGATCCTGACGTGGCGCCAGCTTGGCCTGCATGACAAGCCGATCGCCCTGCTCAATGTCGAGGGATTCTGGGATCCGCTGCTGGAGGTGATCGACCGCATCATCGTCGAGGGCTTCTACCACACCGCGCACCAGCACCGCCTGTTCACGGTCGTCACCGACCCGGAGGCGGTCCTGCCCACCCTGGCGGCCGAACTGGCCGGGCAGTCCCCCGACGCCGCGCCCGCGCCCGGTCACGACGCCCGGGCGCTGGGGTAGGCGCGCCCCTCTTGCGTTGTGCCATCCCTTGACGGGCGGACCATGGACCGCCTTCATCGTGCCTGCTTGACGTCGCGCGACACTCGCCAGCAAGTTTCGGTTGCCAAAAGGAAATCGAAGACGGACCATACAACTGTCCACGACCAGCCCCGCCGGTTCTTTTTTTGGTAGGCCCTGGATGGCGTTGCTCGGGCTTTCATCGTCTCGCGCCCCATTCATCGCGATCATCCGCCTTAGCAATCCTATATTGTCACAATAAAAATGGAGCGACGCACGATGTCTAGCAGTGTATTTGTCTCTCATTTTGTCGAAAAAAATGGCGTTCGGATTGTTGTCCTTATTTTTGCAATTGGCATTATAATACGGACAGCTTCTATTATACAATACCCTCTTTGGATAGACGAGGCTTATAGCGTATTCTTTTCTGGACTTAGCTGGTCAGAGTTATGGGGTGATATATTCAAGTATGAAATAATCCCCCCATTTTACTATTCAATATTAAAGATTTGGCGAGGTGTGTTCGGGTCGAGCGAACCGGCGCTTCGGCTTTTGTCGTTGCTGTCGAGCGCGGCCGTCCCTCTCGTGTTGTACGCCACGGCTCGTGTCGCATTTTCAGGCCGAGAGGGGCATTGGGTGGGGCTTCTGGCCGTCGCCCTCGCGAGTGGTTGGCTGTACCAGATCAAATTTGCCGAGGAAGCGCGTCCCTATGCGCTTCTCAGCATGGCGATGGCGTTCGTCATGTTAGGGTCCCTCTGGCTGCTGGCCAATGCCGGCCGGTTTTCGGCGCCCCTTAGCAAGGTCGTTCGAAGTACGCCCGGGACGATCCTCGTGATCGTGGGGCTAGGCGTCGCGATGGCCTTACTTTCCAGGCTCCACAATTTGTCGGTGATCACCGCCGCTTTGATCGGCATGTTTCTATTCGTGGTCTCTGTGGTGCAGGTGCGGCGCGTACCCGGTCTTCTTCAGGCCGTGTTGGCCGTGGGGTTTGTTTGTCTGGCGTTGTATGCGCCGTACGTCAGCACCCTGCTTTTCCAGGCCAGCAGTGTTTCCAAGGACTTTTGGCTGGAGGCACCGACACTTACAACCTTGGTCGTTGACTCTCTTCGTATTTACAGCCAAGTTCCCAGCACCTGGTTGGCGAGGAACGTGGCCGATGAATGGGTCGTTGCGGCAATTGGCTCGCTTATTTTCCTTGTGCCGCTGGTTCCGTCCGTTGTAGGCCTTTTTAATGTTTGCCGCCGCAATGGACGGCCCTCTTTTTTTTGGTTTTTACTGATCGCAGCCTTTGGGCCCGGGCTAGTTTTGTTGATCTTGACGTATGCATTCACCCCAGTATGGCTGCCACGTACTCTGGCACATACGTCCGTACCCTTCATTTTGATTTTGGCGGCCTTGCCTTGGGGCCTACCGGAACGCTGGCGAACGCTTGGCGTGATTGTTGTTTTTGGATTGGCGCTCATGGGGCCAATGATCTTGCTTGCAAAAATGATCGTGATAGACCCGTCAAGCGTCGACAACCATCGGTCCTACCCTCACATGCTTGGTGTAATTGAGCATGATTCTGAAAAAAATATACCTATTGTTCTTGCGCCCAACAGTCTGGACCTCCCGGTTTCCTACTACGCAAAAAAGATGAATATTCCAAATCCGATCCACGTTGTTCCAGGACCTTATCCGCAGAGAGGCGAACAATACACTTATCCTTCGGGCAATCGAGGCGCTCCAGCCATACGAGAAGAAGACGTCGAATCCGTTATTGAGAAACTTGAAACCGCGTCAGAGATATGGGTCATTACGCGCAAACTTGATCTTTTTGACCCGAACGATGTATTCATCTCACGAATGAACGCCGCATTTAAATGCCAACAGGACGTCTATGGCCATAAGCCCTACCAAGTAGCCTTGACGCGTTTCACCAGAGAAACATGCGACCCCTGATTCGGCAAACAGTGCCCGGCGGCACCCGACTCCCTGCCTACTTCGGCTCCATGCGCAGGGCGCCGTCCAGCCGCACCACGCTGCCGTTCATCATCGGATTCTCGATCAGCGACCGCACCATGTGGCCGAATTCCTCCGGTTTGCCCAGGCGGTGCGGGTGCAGCGTCTTGCTGATCAGTGCGTCATAGAGATCCGGGGGGAAGCTATCGAACAGCGGCGTCTGGAACAGGCCCGGCGCGATGCACATGACCCGCACGCCGACGCGCGCCAGCTCGCGCGCCGCCGGCAGGGTCAGCGCGGCGACCCCCCCCTTTGACGCCGCATAAGCCGCCTGGCCGATCTGGCCATCGGTGGCGGCGATGGAGCCGGTGTTGACGATGACGCCGCGTTCTTGCGTATCCGCGTCCACTGGCAGGGGATCCAAGGCCGCCATGGCGGCAGCGGCCTGGCTCATGACGTTGAACGTGCCGATCAGGTTGATGCTGATGACGCGCGAGAACGTCTCCAGGTCGTGCGGCCCATCCTTGCCGACCACCCGGCCGCCGGCGACGATGCCGGCGCAGTTGACGCAGAGGCGCGCCGGGCCATGCGCCGCCGCCGCTTCGTCCAGGGCGGCCTTGACGGAGTCGGCGCTGGTGACGTCGCAGACGACGCCGAGTCCGCCGATCTCGGCGGCGGTGGCCCGCACACCCTCGGCGTTGACGTCCAGAACGGTGACGCGCGCGCCGGCCTCGGCCAGCGCCCGCGCGGTGGCCTGTCCCAGGCCGGAGGCACCGCCGGTGACGACGGCGGCATGACCGGAAATCTGCATCCTGACGGGGTTCCCTGATTGGTGTGATTTGGATTGGCGCCGATGGCGCGCGTGACTTGTACCCGAACTGCCCGCGCCTATGCCACCACCCGCTTGCGCAGCACCAGGCGCATGGCATCCACCGCGCGCGGTGTGGCCAGGATGGTCTCGACCGGCGTTCCCTCGGCCTCCAGGCGTTCGCCCAGGGCGGTGAAGGCGAATTCCAGGCTTTCCAGGTGGAACCGCGCCTCGGTCCAGCCGATGGCCGCGTGGCCGTCGGTGAAGGCCGTGAACGAATGCTCGTTGAAGGCCCGCCGGTTGGCCGGGTCGGCCCAGGCGCCGTGCGACAGGTCATAGGGGACGAGGATTTCCATGATCCCATTTTCGGCCAGCAGGGTCAGGCACGTGGTCATGAGCGCCGTCAGGTCCGCCACCCGCGCCGGCACCCAGGGCGCCAGGATGCGCGTCAGCCCGCCCGGCGCCAGGGTCAGCAGCCCGAACCGGTCGGTGTCGAAGACCCGGCCGACGAGGGTCGGGTCGCAGGGATCGGCGACGAGGTCCGGCGGTGCCGCATCGCCCGGCACCGGCAGGCCCGGCAGGGCGAGATTTAGGGCGTCCACGACCGGATTGCGACCCCCGTCGAGATTGAGCACGGTCGGCGCCGGCCCGGGTGGGGCTTCCGGAGGCGGATCGGGATCGGGCGCGGGCGCTTCGGCCAGCCGGTCGGCCGCCGCCGGCTTCGCCATGGTAGTCCGCACCGGCGCCGTCAGGTCCGCCGGCAACCGCGCCAGCGCCCGCTTGAGAATCGTCGCGGCGTCGCGCCGGCGCACCGCGTCCAGCCCGCGCTGTTCCAGGGCGTGGCGGCTGTCCACGTCGTGCGCCAGACGCAGGCAGGCGCGCGGCAGGTCCTCGAAGGCCGCCAGCCGGAGACCGCCGCGTAACGCGACATCGGCCTCCAGGTCGGGCGTCGCCTCGGCCAGCACCACCTTGCGGTTGGCCAGCAGATAGACCAGGCGGGTCGGCTCCGGCGGCTGCTCGTCCAGCGGCGCCAGTTCCAGCACCATCTGCGCGCGGGCCACCAGGGCGTCGCGCTTCTGGCCACCCACTTCGGACACATGACGCACGTCCATGCCCTGGGCCTCCAGTTCGGCCATCAGGCGCCAGCGCGCCCGGTCCATGGGGCCGATGAACAGCAGGCCGATGTCGTGAGCGCGCGCCGGCGGACAGCGCCCCAGGGCCGGCACCCACCCGGGCGGGACGTGCTGCACGCTTTGCGGATCACGGCCGCTGGCCCGCAGCAGGGTCTCGCCCGACGCGCCGCTGACGTCCCACACCGGGTTGCGGGCGAGAAGGCGGGCGTAGTCCGGAAACCGCCCCGCCAGCCCGCCAGGCCCGCCCGTCCGCACCGGCAGGGCATTGTAGACCACCACCTCGGGCGGCAGCGCGTCGAGGGCGCGCCCATCCAACATGTGGCCGCCGATGAGGATGGTCAGGGCCTCCGCGTCCGTCTGGCCGGCGTCTGTCACGCGGCTGACGTCGTGGCCAAGGTCCTTCAGCGCCTCGACCGTGATCAGAACCAGATCGTCCAGGGCGGCGGTTCCCGGCACGCCGGACGGTCGGGGATGAAAGACGCGAATGGGACGGCGCGAGACCATGACCCAGCCCTACTCGGCGGCCGGCAAGGCGGCGGCGTCGTCCGCCGCGCCGGCCTGGTCCAGGGGAATGCGGAACACCTGCCCAGGGTAGATCAGATCCGGATCGCGGATCTGGTCGGTGTTGGCCTCATAGATGATGGTGTAATCGATCCCCTGGCCGTACACGGCGCGAGCCACACGCCACAGGTTGTTTCCCGGCTGCACAACCACCATGGTCTCGCCGCCCGCCGCCGCGTCGGCGACAAGGTTGGTGTGGCGAAACGGCAGCTCCACTCGCTGCTCGACCGCGCCGTCGGCCGCCACCTCGTCGACGCGCAGCGTATAGACCTTGTCCTCTAGATCGGCCGCCCCGGGGGTGGCCGTCCAGGTTCCCTGGGCGTCGGCCTCGACCCGCGCCAGCGGTTGGTTGTCGACGTAGAGCTGGACGGTCGCCCCGGGCGCGGCGGTACCGGACAGCGACAGCGCGCCGCCGCTCGCATAGTCGACACGCGACAGCCGCAACTCCCCGGCAACGTCCGGCGGCGCCGGCCCCTGCAGCAGCCGGGCCGCCGCGCCGCCCTCGCGCGGCGCCTCCAGCGCGATCACCGGCCCCTCGCGATCGGCCCCCGGCACCGACAGGACCACCACGCGTTCCGACCGACGCGCCCCCCCCGTTCCGCCCCCGGCGGAGGCGGTGAGACCCGACCCTGTAACCGCCGTGCCCGCCCCGTCCGCACGGGCCACCAGCGACAGCTCGCGGTCCCCCGCCGCCAGCGGGGCGTCGGGCACGAACACCCACTCGCCGCGCGCATCGGCAGTGACCTCGCCGATGGCCGATCCGGCGTCGAGAATGCTGACCCGCGCGCCCGGTTCGGCACGGCCGGCCATGACGGCGCTGCCGTCGGCCTCGACGCGCACCACGTCGAAGCGCGGCGCCGCCGGATCGGACGGCGCGCCACTGGCGCGCACCCGGGGCGCGACGGCGGCCACCTGATCCGAGGGCGCGGGCGCCTCGGCGGTGACCGCCGGCGGCGACGTTTCCGCGCCCGGCGCCGTGGCCTCCGCTTCCGGTCCATCCGGCGCGTCAACGACCGAGAGGGTCTCGCGCGCCTCCTCCATCACCCGATCGAGACGCTGATCCCCGGTGGTCGAGGGTGCCGCCGGCGGGGGCACCGTCTCGGCCGGCGGTGGCGCCTCCGCCTGGCGGGACGGGCCGTCGGACCCGGTCACGAGGTGCCACGACAGGATCGCGACGGCCAGCACGCAGGCCGCGATCACAAGGCTCCACAGGACACGCTCGCTCATGGTACTGCCTCCCCGTGGCAGACTGGGCCGATGCACCGCACCGGCTTGAGTCTGGGCGCTGTGTGACCATGGCCGGCCCGCCGCGCCCGCGCCCGACTCTGACGGTCGGCGGGCGCGCTGGCAACAGCGCGCGGCACGCGCCGCATCCCCCGCCGCTGCTGTTTCGCTGGACAAACCGCGTCACGCCCTCGATACCGTGCGTCGCAGCGTCCGCGCCCCCACACACCACACGATGAGTTGGAGGACCGCCGCCATGACCACGCCCTTGACCACCGCCGAACACGACGCGGAGCAACCCAAGCGCCCGGTGAAGGTCTGGGACCTGCCCGTGCGCCTGTTCCACTGGGCCCTGGTGGCCGCCCTCGCGATCTCCTGGTGGAGCGGCGAGGAAGGGAATTTCACGGTCCACTTCATCTCCGGTCACGTGGTCGTGGGCCTGATCGTCTTCCGCGTGCTCTGGGGCGTTCTGGGCAGCCAGACCGCGCGGTTCAGGGATTTCGTGCGCGGTCCCGGCGCGGTCCTGCGCTACGCCCGGCGGATGTTCGGGTCCGAACCGGAGTACAGCGTCGGGCACAACCCAGCCGGCGCGGTCATGGTGCTGCTGTTGATGGTCGTGGTGGCCGTGCAGGCCGGCACCGGGCTGTTCGCCAGCGAGATGACCTACGCCTTCGTCGAGGGACCACTGGCCCCGCTGGTCGACAGCGGCACGTCCGAGGCGCTGACCAGCTTGCATAAGTCGTTGCTGTTCAACGCTCTGCTGGCCCTGGTCACCCTACACATCGTGGCCGCCCTTGCCTATCTGCTGATCAAGCGGGAAAACCTGATCAACGCCATGGTTACCGGTTGGAAGACGTTGCCGGCGGAAAAAGCAGAGCGGGCGCCGAGGATGGCCAGTCCGCTCGTCGCAGCCGGGGTCGCGGCCGTCGCGGTGGCGGTGGCCGGGGGACTGTACGCGATGACGTAGCAGTGAGCGGGGTTATGATTGCCGCCGTATAGAGGGCGTCCCGGTGCGCGACGGCATGGCGCGTGACACCCCAACCTGCTAGGAGTCTCGGGTTTTGCCGTTGTCTGGATGAAGGGTTGTATCATGGGCTCTCCCGCTGTGCGCGCCGACCACGCCGACGCCGGTTTGACCGATCCCTCCCTGATGGCACGCCTGCGCGTCGCCACCCGTGAACCGCACGAGGCCCTGCACGTGGCCCCGGGGCTGGCCACGCTGCAGGCGGAGACGCCCGACCCGGCGCGCTACCGGTTCATCCTCGAACGCTTTGATGCGTTCCTGGAAACGGTCGAGAGTCAGGTGCTGATCGCGGCCGACCCCTGGTTCGAAAGCCAGGGATTCCGGCGCCAGTCTCGCCGGCCGAACCTGGCGCAGGACCTCGCGGACCTGGACACCGCCGGCATTCAGGCCCCGCCGACGCCGGCCGCGCCGAGTGTGCCCGCCCTGCCCACGGGCGAGGGCGCGGCCCTTGGCCTCCTCTACATCACCGAGGGTTCGCGGTTGGGCGGGCGGACCATGGCCCGACAGCTCGCCGAGGCACTGCCGGCCGAGATCGCCGGCGCGACGCGGTTCCTGGGATCGCCCGGACTCGATCTCAGCGCCCACTGGCGGCGCGTCGGCGCGTTCATCGACGCCCAGGGGCGCGACGACGAGGCCCGCGCCGCCGCCGCCCTGGACGCCGCCACGCAGGGCTTCGCGGTGCTGGCCCACTGGTTCGACGAGGCCCCATGACCGACTCCGCCGCCGACCTGCCCACGGTCGATCTGAGTGAATGCGAGAATGAGCCGATCCACCTGTTGGAGCTCGTTCAGCCGCATGGCTGCATTCTGGTGCTGGGCCGTCACCCCCTGACGGTGCTCTCCGCCAGCGCCAACACCGACTCCATCCTGGGTGAGTCCGCCGAGTCCCTGCTGGGGCGCCCGATCGACACCATTCTGGACGCGCTCGCCGTGAACGCGTTGAAGTGCCTCCAGGCTCTCCCCCACCGGGCGGAGCCCGTGCCGCCGGCCGGAGTCTATGCGCGCCCGCTGGCGCGTGGCGGGTCCGCGGGGCGGTTGCGCGCGACGGCCCACCGCGCGGACCAGAGCCGCCAACCGCGCCTGATCGTGGAGCTGGAACCGGTCGCCGAGAACGACGAGGACGCCGCCGAGCAGACCTACGCCGCCGAGGCGGTGGCCGAGCCCAGTATGCGGGAGAACGAGAACCTCTATCTGTTCCTGGACCAGACCGTGAACGCCATCGCCGGCCTGACCGACTACGACCGGGTGATGGCCTACAAGTTCCACCCCGACTGGTCCGGTGAGGTGGTGGCCGAGGTCTGCCATCCCGACCTGACGCCGTATCTGGGGCTGCGCTACCCGGCGTCCGACATCCCCTCTCAAGCGCGCCGCCTGTATCTCGACAACCGCCTGCGCGTGATCGTCGACGTGGGGGCCACACCCGCGCCCATGGTGCGGGCCTCGTCCGTGGCCGATGAACCACCCCTCGACCTGGGCCACGCGACGTTGCGCAGTGTGTCCTCCTACCACATTGAATACCTGCGCAACATGGGCGTCGGCGCGACCATGGTGGCGTCGCTGATCGTCGACGGCGCCTTGTGGGGCCTCATCGCCTGCCACCACATGACCCCCAAAATCGTGCCCTGGCACCAGCGCGAGGCGGCGGCGCGCATCGTCGGCCGCGTGTCGGATCGCATCGCCGACATCCTCAGTCTGCAGAGTGACCGCCAGTCCCGGCGAATCCACCGTTTCCTGACCATGAGCCGGTCCCGTGCCGACGACCGGTTCGGCATCGTCGACGCGCTGTTCTTCGGCACTCCGCGCCTCAGCGACGTGATCCGATGCGACGGCGTGACCATCCACGTGCAGGGACGCACGGCGTCCATCGGCAACACGCCCCCCGGCGACGCCATCGGCCCCTTTCTGGACGTCGCATGGCGCCAAGCCGAGGACGGCATCTTTGCCTCGCACGAACTCTCGGCCGACCCGGCGTTCGAGGGCCTGCCCCTGGCCAACAGCCACGGCGCGCTGGTGGCCTTCCCCGGCGCCGATCATTCCGTCGCCCTGATCTGCTTCCGCGACGAAGTGGAACACGAGGTGCACTGGGGCGGTGACCCCAACAAACCGGTCGAGGTCGACCGCGCGTCCAACCGGCTATCGCCGCGCAAATCCTTCAACCTTTGGCGGCAGGGGGTGAAGGGCCAGGCCCGCCCGTGGGAGCCCTGGACACTCGACCTGATTCGTGGCGCGGCCGAGATGCTGTTGCGCGGCCCGGATGAGGGCTTGGACGTGGACGGCGACGGCCGCCCCGACCCGATCCCGGCGGCGGCGGCGGCCACGCTGACAGCGGCGATGGACGACCTGTTCGCCCGCTTCGAGATGCGCACCGAGGCGCTGCTTGAGGGCCTGGACCTGGTCGACAACGGCGCCCTGCTGGCCGTGCCCTGGGCGCGCAATGGCGGCGAGGACATCGCCGTGGCCGCCAACCAAGCCTTTCGCACCCACTTCGATGTGGACACCGGAGACGTCGGCGGGCGCCCGGTGCGCGAGGTGCTGACCGCCATGGGCCTGCCGGGGAGCATCGCCGCCCTGCCGCTCGGCCAGACCAAGGAGGTCGAATGGTGGTCGGGCAAGGACGGGCACCGAACCTTGCGCGTGCTACGGCGCGGCCTGTTTTCCGTCGCGCGGACGGGATCGGACGCGCGCAAGGACGATGAGCGGGCGTGGGTCATCTATACCTTTGACGATGTGACGCATCTGTACCGGACTCAGCGCGCGCTCGGCGCCGCCCGCCAGCAGGCCCTGGCCCGAGCACGGGGGCGCACGGAGTTCCTGGCGCAGCTTGCACGCGAATTGCGCGACCCCCTCCATGCCATCGAAAGCTTCGCCGAAACCCTCGACCAGAGCACCGGACCGGTCCGGACCGACCGCTACCGGGAGTATGCGGGCAAGATCCGAGACCTCAGCGGCGACCTGCTCGATCTGCTGAACGAAACGCTCGACATGACCCGCCTGGAGCGCGGCGGCGAGCACACCGACTCCTCGGTGTTCGACCTGACCGTGATGGTCGGCGACCTGTGCCGTTCGGTACAGGAGTCGCACCGCCACCACGACACCTCTTGGGATTGGCACCTGCCGAACGAGCGGATCATGGTCCATGGCGATCGGGACGCCCTGCGCCATGCCTTCCTGACGCTGATCACGGCGGCGCTGCGCGCCAGCCCGGCCGGCGGCATGGTGATGGTTCGGCTGGTCATGGATCGCAGTGGCGAACCCCGGCTTTCGGTCAGCGACACCGGCCTGGGGCTCGGCGAGGAGGATCTGATGGCCCTGCGCCGTCCCCTTGATCCGACCCTGGCGCGCGACACCGGCACCATGGTGCCGAAACGCGGCCTGGGCCTTGCGCTGGCCCGGGCGTTGGTGGACCTGCACGGCGGCGCCGTCACCGTCACCAGCAACCCGGGCACCGGCACCACGGTCAACGTCACCCTGCCCCGCCACCGGGTGGTGGACCGCGACAACCCGCCGTCGGGGTAGTCCTTTGCGGGGTAGTCCTTTGAACGATCAAGCCGTCGGCGCCTACAGCGCGTAGCGCATCCGCAAGGTCTGGCGCGTCTCCGGGGCGGTGACCGGGATGGCGGCGTCGTCGAAGGACGGTCGCGTCGGCACGACGGCCGGATCACGCGTGAACCCGAAGCCCTCCAGTGGAACCCCGAGCAGGCCCTGGTCGAAGCGGCCGTTGTCGTTCTCGTCGTGATAGGCCGCGACGGCATAGCGACCCGGCGGCAGACCCGGAACGCGGATCGTGACCTGCCCCTGGCGGGCGGAGACCTGCGCGGCGGCTCGTTTGGCCTCGGGATCAAGGAACCGGTCAGCCCGGTCATAAATGGCGACGTAGACAGTGCCCTGGCCGCTGGCCAGGTTGGTGACGGTCAGCGAGAGAACCGCCGTTTCCGGGCCGCCGGCGCGGGCGGAGGTTTCGGCGCCGTGACTCGGCCCAGAACCGAGACCGAAGACCATCATCAGGGCGAGCAGACCGGCGGCCCCGACGGCCACCATGGCCGGGCGCCGCCTGACCGGAGCAGGAGCCGTCATGGATGGGGACCGCGTCCCGTAGGGGTGCGCTGCCCGTAACCGCAGTCGCATTTCTCGGAACTCTTCACCAGACGGGCCGCCCAGGCCACCTCGGGGCTGCCCGGTTTCTCGGCCCGGTCCCAGGCGAACTCGGCGCCGCAGCGCTGGCAGACCAGATTGGGGGGCTGGCGCGGCTCCTCCCGCCCACCGGGGGGACGCGGCGCGCGCGACCGCAGTCCGGCGCGTTTGGGTGGCGGGATCAACTCCCCCTTTTCGGGCTCGTCCGACGGGGCCATGGCCTCCGAATCCTCCTGATATCGTCGCAAGCGCCCAGGGCCGGGCGCGACGGTCCGCCCCATATAGGCCGGCGGGACCGCAAGTCCAGGGGACGCCGCCCGCTCATGGCTCCTCGCCGGGCGCGGACGGGCGGGACTCCGCCTCCAGGCGGTGCCCGTCGTGCGCGCGCCGCTGTTGCTCGCGCGTCATGGTATCGCGCCGGCGAGCCTCTTTCGTCTGCCCGAAGTGGACCCGATTGGCCTGGGCCGTCGCGTCCTTCTCGGCCCGTTGGCGCTGTTTGCGGGCGCGGCGCAGGTTGACGATCTCGGCCATGCGACCTCCGGAAACTGGCCTCAGCCCGACAGAAAATCGACCACAAGGCGGTTGATCTCGGGTGTGGTGAACATCGGCGCGTGGCCGACGTCGGGCACCTCGTGCACCGTGCAGTCCGGATGCCGTTCGGCCATCTGGGCCGCCGTCTCCTGCGTCAGCACATCCGAGCGTACCCCGCGCAGGACGAGCACCGGACACCGGATCAGGCCCCAGAGTCCCCACAGGTCGGTGTCGGCCTGCTCCTGGCCTTTCATCGGGTCGCCGATCCCGGGGTCGTGGTGGCGCAGCCACCCCGGGCCGTCCTCGCGCTGTACGATCGAGTGGCGGGTCAGGTCGGCCCAGTCGCGATCGGTCATGGGGCCGAAGTCGGCGTGAATCTCGCGGTAGTGGGCCTCCGCCTCCTCCGGCGAGGCGAACGTCGGCTCCGGCGCCGTGGTGTATTCGGCGATGCGCTCCAGGGCTGCCTTGGGGATGAACGGGCCGATGTCGTTGAGAACCAGCCGGCGGATGGGACTGACCGGGCTGGCGGCCAACAGCATGGCGATCAGCCCGCCCATGGAGGTGCCGACCCAGTCGACCTGATCCATGTCCTTCGGGGCCGTCGCCCGCCCGATCAGGGGCGTCATGTCGCCAATGTAGTACGGCAGTTGGTAGCCGGACGAATCGGTCAGCCACTCGCTCTCGCCGCGTCCGAGAACATCCGGGGCCAGGGACCGGCGGCCGGCCTCGGCGAGGGCCGCGCCCAGGTGGTCGAAGTCGTGCGCGTTGCGGCTCAGGCCGTGCACGCAGATCACGGCGGGCGCGTCACCGTGCGGCGGGCCCCACTGGCGATACGCCATGCGCTTCAGGCCCTCGGGGCGAGCACAGAGCACATGGCGGACAATCGCGTCCGAGGCGCTGGCATCACTCATGGTGGAACCCCTTCTTCGATCTGCCCGGCGGCAGTGTAACCGGGTTGGCGGGGGCCGGTCCAATGCCGGGTGCGGCCGGATTGCGTCCTGGCGCCCTCGATCACGCTAGATGATTGCATTCTTGCCGGGGATATGTACGTTAACGGTGATTGGCGGCGCGTTCGTTCGCATGGGTAGCGGACGACGCCGCCGGGTCGGACGTGTGCGGGGCGCGCGTCGACAGGAGGCCGAGGCGGCATGGATACGGACAAGGCAGACCAACAGGACTCCACCCGGACCGGCCGGGTCCGCGCGGCCCTTGAAGACGAGATCCTTGACGGCCGCCTGCCGCCGGGGCGCCGGCTGGACGAGGCGTCGCTGGCCCGGCGGTTCGCCGTCTCCCGGACCCCGGTGCGGGAAGCGCTGCGCCAACTGTCCACGTCCGGGCTGGTGGACCTGCGCCCGCGCCAGGGCGCCGTTGTGGCGCGCCTGTCGCTGCCCCGGCTGTTTGAGCTTATTGTGGTCATGGCGGACCTGGAAAGCCTGTGCGCCCGCCTGTCCGCGCGCCACATGACCCCGTCAGAGCGGCGGGTGATGCTTGAAGCCTGCGATGACTGCGAGCGCGCAGTAGTGGAGAACCAGGGCGATGAGGCTTTCATCGCGGCCAACGGACGGTTCCACGATGCCATTCACGCCGGATCACACAACGCGGTCCTGATCGAGTTGGCCTCTGCACTCTGCGGCCGCTTCCAGGCCTACAGCCGCTACAGCACCGCGCCGCCCGGTTTCGTGGCGGAGGCACAGGCCGATCACTGGTCGGTGGCCCGGGCCATCGTCAACGGCGACGCCGACGCCGCGGCCGAGATCATGCACCGGCATGTGTCGGCCGTCGGGGACATGTTCGCCGAGGCCCTCTCCCTTCCCCCGGATGAATAGGACGATGGGCGCCACGCCGGCTTGAACCCCATCCGAGCCCATGGCATCAGTGGCGGTCACGCTTGGTCGCGCGGGCGCCGTGCCGCGCGCGTCCGGGCCATGCCATCGCCATGCAAAAGCGCGCCACCCGAACCGGCGCGCGTCCTTGGGAGGGACCCGTCATGACCGTCAGCACCGCGCCGCAGACCGACCCGTTCGCCCTGGCCCAGGGGCTCAGCGGCCACCACCTGATCGACGGCCAGTTCGTCGCCGCCGCCTCCGGCCGCACCTTCGAGGTGATCAATCCGGCCACCGGCGCCGTCATCGGCCACGCCGCCGACGGCGACGCCGCCGACGTGGACCGCGCCGTGGCCGCCGCCGCCCGCGCCCAGGCCGAGTGGAAAAAGACGCCGGCGCGCCAGCGCGGCAAGCTGGTGGCCCAGTGCGGCGCGCGTCTGGCCGAGCATGTGGACGAACTGGGCAAGCTGATCGCGCTGGAGACGGGCAAGGCCCTGCGCACGGAAAGCCGCGTCGAGGCCTCGGTGCTGGCCGACATGTTCGTGTTCTTCGGCGGCTTGGGCTCGGAACTGAAGGGCGAGACCGTGCCCTTCAACCCCAACATGATGACGGTGACGGTGCGTGAGCCGCTCGGTGTGGTCGGCGCGATCATTCCGTGGAACGTTCCCTTGTTGCTGATGGCCATGAAGATCGCGCCCGCCCTGGTGGCCGGCAACACGGTGGTGGTCAAGTCGGCGGAAGAGGCGCCGCTGACCGTGCTGCGCGTCATGCAGATCATGAACGAGATCCTGCCGGCCGGCTGCGCCAACATGCTCTCCGGCTTTGGTCCAGAGTGCGGCGGGCCGCTGGTCGCCCATCCCAAGGTGGCCAAGGTCAGCTTCACCGGCTCGGTGGAAACCGGGCGCATCGTCTCGCGCGCCGCCGCCGACCGCCTGATCCCGGCCACGCTGGAACTGGGCGGCAAGAGCCCGATGATCGTCATGGGCGACGCCGACATCGACCGCGCCGTCGACGGCGCCATCACCGGAATGCGTTTCACCCGCCAGGGGCAGAGCTGCACCGCCTCGTCGCGCATCTATGTGCACGAGTCGGTCCACGACGCGTTCGTCGAGAAGGTGCGCGCACGGGTCGATGCCATGGTGATGGGCGATCCGCTCGACGAGGCCACCGACATCGGCACCATCATTTCGCCGCAGCAGTTGGAGAAGGTTCAGGGCTTCATCGAGGCCGGGAAGAAGGCCGGCGCCACCTGCATCACCTGCTCCAAGATGCCGGAGGACGCGGCGCTGTCGAAGGGCCTGTTCCTGCAGCCGGTCATCTTCACCGACGTCTCGCCCGACGCGGCGCCGGCCAAGGAAGAGGTGTTCGGCCCCGTGGTCTGCGTGTTCAAGTTCAGCGACTACGAGGACGTGCTGGCCAAGGCCAACGACAGCGAATATGGCCTCGCCGCCACCATCTGGACCAGCGACCTGAAGACCGCGCTGGACGCCACCCACCGCCTGGAGGCCGGCTTCGTCCAGGTCAACCAGAACCTGGTGGTGCAGCCGAACCTGTCCTATGGGGGCGTCAAGAACTCCGGCCTGGGCAAGGAAGCCTCGCTGGAATCCATGCTGGAGCACTTCACGCACAAGAAGACCATCATCTTCAACATGGGGTGAGTGTGGGCGGGCGCAGCCCGAAACGGCGAGCCTTCAGTGCCACTCATGGGACTGTCTTCGTAGAACACCTGTACGCGGTGGGCTGCCCCTTCGGGGCGAGCCCACCCGACAACCCGCCGGCCTCACCCCGGCTTGTGCGCGGCGATCATGTCGTTGACGTCCAGGTCGCGGCCGAGCCTCTCCACCTGCCCTGTCGCCAAAGGGCGCGCCCCAAACGGCCCCGCTTCAGTCGTGATGGCGTCCGCCAGCCCAGGCGTCGGCGAGCGCCGCCAGAACGGCCCCAATCGGAACACCCAGGCGCGCGGCTTCGGCCTTTAGCGCGGCATGGGTCGGTGGTGAAACCGAGGCCGTAATCCTGACCCCACTGGCGTGCGCCGCAAGCTCTTCGGGTGACGGCAGGTCATCGGTGGTGGGTGCCGGCCCGATTCCGTCCATCTCGCCCAGGTCTTCAGTGTAAGCCCCGTCGTTCTTGCCACTCATGGTACAGCCTCCGGCCTTTGCGCCAGTAACCGGCTCCGAAAATACGGATGCTACCATCCCGCTTCGTGAATCTGACCGTCAACACCCGCCCGTCGACCAACCCAAGACAGAACATCCGACGCTCGTCAGCGCTATGACCATGATCCTCAAACACAAGCCGTTGCGGATCAAGAAAAGCGAGAGTCGCGTCCTGGAAACCGACACCATGCTTCAGGCGGTTGGCTCGGTCCTTTCGCTCATCCCATTCGAAGTGGGTCACAACACGCCGCCCCGCAACGGGTTGCTGGATTGGGACAGCGCCCACTCAAACAATGATGGCGCCTAAAAAAGACGATCCGCGCCCGCAAAAACCCTCACCCCGGCTTGTGCGCGGCGATCATGTAGTTGACGTCCAGGTCGCGGCTCAGCGCCCAGTCGCCGGTCAGCGGGCTGAACGACATGCCCACCAGGTTGTCGACCGTCAGGCCGCCGGCGCGCAGGCCGCCGGCGAACTCGGACGGGCGCACGAACTTGCGCCAGTCGTGCGTGCCCCGGGGCAGCCAGCGCAGCACGTATTCGGCCCCCACCTTGGCCAACGCGAAGGCCTTCATGGTGCGGTTGATCGTGGCGCCGATCAGCAGGCCGCCGGGCTTGACCAGCGCGCCACAACTCATCAGGAAAGCATCCACGTCGGCCACGTGCTCGACCACCTCCATCGTCAGCACGACGTCGAAGGCCAGCCCCTCGGCCTCCAGCACCTCCGGTGTAACGGGGCGATAAGTGATGTCGAGTCCGGACTGTTCGGCGTGCACGGCGGCGATCTTGGTGTTCTTTTCGGTGGCATCGATGCCCGTGACATCGAACCCCAGGCGCGCCATGGGCTCGCACAGCAGGCCGCCGCCGCTGCCGATGTCCAGCAGGCTGAGGCCGGCGAACGGGTGGCGCTGGCCAATGTCGCGGCCGAAACGGTCGACGGCACGGTCGCGGATGTAGGCCAGCCGCTTCGGATTGAAGGTGTGCAGCGGCTTGAACGGGCCTTCCGGATCCCACCACGTCTCGGCCATGGCGGCGAACTTGGCCACCTCGTCGTCAAGCGCGGAACTGGCAGGGCGAGAGGCGCTGTCAACATTCATGGTGAGTCTCCGGACTGGCAATAGGACCCTTCGGTCGGGCTGCGCGCGGCCTTGCCTCGCACAGGGCGAGCGGGTATGAAGACCGCGCCCGCGCCCCCGACACGCGTCCGTTTACAGGGAACCGGCGGCGGCGGCAACCGGATCGCCCCATGGCATCCGGCTGGGCGGCCGGGCTGGGCAGCCGGGCATCGCGGAACCGCCGGACCCGGGGAGTCGCGCCGGCGCGCGGACTCGGACATAGGGATTTCTGAGGCAAAGGGACAGGCCGGCCATGGCGCGCATCGTGATGAAGTTCGGCGGCACCTCGGTCGGCAGCGTCGAGCGCATCAAGACCGTGGCCCGCCGCGTCGCCGAGGAGGCCGAGGCCGGCAACCAGGTGGCGGTGGTCGTCTCCGCCATGTCCGGCGACACCAACCGGCTGGTGGGCCTGTGCCGCGAGGTTTCGCCCATGCACGACGCCCGCGAATACGACGTGGTGGTCTCGACCGGCGAACAGGTAACCATCGGCCTGCTGTCGATCGCCTTGCAGGACCTGGGAATCGAGGCCCGCTCGTGGATGGGCTGGCAGATCCCGGTGCGCACCGACGTCGCCCACGGCCGCGCGCGCATCCTGGACATCAACACCCAGACCTTGATCCAGCGGATGGACCAGGGCCAGGTGGCGGTGGTGGCCGGCTTCCAAGGCATTGGTGAGACCGACAACCGCGTCACGACGCTGGGCCGGGGCGGCTCGGATACCTCGGCGGTGGCGCTGGCGGCGGCCCTGGGCGCGGACCGCTGCGACATTTACACAGACGTCGAGGGCGTCTACACCACCGATCCGCGCATCGTGCCCAAGGCGCGCAAGCTGGGCCGCATCACCTACGAGGAGATGCTGGAAATGGCCTCGCTGGGGGCCAAGGTGTTGCAGACCCGGTCTGTCGAAATGGCCATGAAGCACAATGTCCGGGTGCAGGTGCGGCATAGCTGGCCCGAGTACTGGACCGTTCCCGGAACCCTGGTTTGCGGCGAGGATGAGATCGTGGAAAAGGAAGTTGTCAGCGGCATCACCTACAGCCGCGACGAGGCGAAGGTCACGTTGTCCAAGGTCTCCGACCTGCCCGGCGTGGCGGCGCGCATCTTCGGCCCGCTGGCCGAGGGCAATATCAACGTGGACATGATCGTCCAGAACGTCTCGGACGACGGCCAGTCCACCGACCTGACATTCACGGTCCCGACCGGGGACCTGAACAAGGCCGTCAAGCTGCTGGAAGCCCGCCAGGACGAACTGGGCTATAAGGCCCTGACGGCCAACGACGGCGTGGTCAAGGTGTCGGTGATCGGCGTCGGAATGCGCAGCCACGCCGGCGTCGCCCAGACCATGTTCAAGGCGCTGGCCGAGCGCGGGATCAACATCCAGGTGATCACCACCTCCGAGATCAAGATCAGCGTCCTGATCGCCGAGGAATACACCGAGCTGGCGGTGCGCGCCCTGCACACCGCCTATGGCCTTGACGCCGCCTGAGCCGGCTCGCTCTCGCGTTCCCCGATTGAGCCCGTTTCGCCCGACCCCAGCCGCCGGACCCGACCGCCATGACCACCACCGAGACTCCCCGCCAGCACCTCGACCGCCTGTGGGCGCGCGGCCGCGCCCTGCTCGGCACCGATACCGCCATCATGGGCGGGGCCATGTCGTGGGTGTCGGAGCGGCATCTGGTCTCGGCGATCTCGAATGCCGGCGGCTTTGGCGTGCTGGCCTGCGGCTCCATGGGGCCGGACTTGCTGGCGGCCGAGATCGAGGCCACCCAGGCACTGACCGCGCGCCCGTTCGGGGTCAACCTCATCACCATGCACCCGGACCTGGACGCGCTGATGGACGTCTGCCGGGGCCTACAGGTGGGCCATGTGGTCCTCGCCGGCGGTCTGCCCTCGGGGACCGCCATACGCCGCCTGAAGGACGGCGGCGCGCGCGTCCTGTGCTTCGCCCCCGCCATGGCGCTGGCGCGCAAGCTGGTCAAGCTGGGCGTGGACGGCCTGATCATCGAGGGCGCCGAGGCCGGCGGCCATATCGGCCCCGTCTCCACCAGCGNTCTGGCGCAGGAAATCCTGCCCGAGGTGGGCGCGGCGGTGCCGGTGTTCGTGGCCGGCGGCATCGGCCGCGGCGAGGCCATCCTGTCGTATCTGGAGATGGGCGCGTCCGGCGTGCAACTCGGCACCCACTTCGTGTGCGCCACCGAAAGCATCGCCCACCCGAACTTCAAGGCCGCCTTCATCAAGGCCAACGCCCGCGACGCCGTGCCGACGGTGCAGGTCGACCCGCGCTTTCCCGTCATCCCGGTGCGTGCCCTGCGCAACAAGGGCACCGAGGCCTTCATGGAGACCCAACGCGCCGTCATCGCCCGCTTTCAGGCCGGTGAGATCGACCAGAAGAGCGCGCAACTGGAGATCGAGCATTTCTGGGCCGGTGCGTTGCGTCGCGCCGTCATCGACGGCGACATCGAGAGCGGCTCGCTGATGGCCGGGCAGAGCGTCGGCCTGGTCAAGGAGGAGCAGCCGACCCAG
>JGI12109J20283_10016828_pt1 | contig 41180 bp, 41 predicted proteins | sample ElkSlonscriptome_12_FD_20283 | JGI IMG/M metagenome (IMG submission 20283)
AACGAAAGTGGTACATACACCGTCACGGTAGGTACACCGGGTGACTATGACGTGCGACTCTTTGCAGGTGCGTCGTATGACGAGGTGGCGAATGATTCGTTTGTCGCCACCTTAGACCTCACCAAGTACACATGGAACGTATTCCCCATGTCGCTGGCGCGAGGTGAACAGGTTACTGTAGCGTGGAACGTGCCACCTTCTTCCACAACAAACGATGGCTGGTTCCGCGAATACAACAATGATTGGGTCGGTGTATTCCCAACCGGAGCAAATGACACAGAACCATACGAATGGGAGCGCGTTGATGATCCAACAGACAGTACAACCTTTACTATGAACGTGTCTGGTGTTTACGAGATTCGTTACTTTAAAGGAGCAACCTATAATCGCCTCTACACTTCAGAAGCGATCACTGTGCGTGGTGATACAGGAAACGGCGTCTGTAATGGCATAGACCTCAGCACGATTACCAATTATCCAAGCGGAGGAGGACCGATTGTCGCAGTGGGCGATAGCCTCACTGCAGGGATAGGTGCGTCGCCAAACGAAGACTACGTTGGTGAACTCGAAGATCGGCTTGGCATCAATATTGTAAACGCCGCGATATCTGGAGACACAACACAAGAAGTGCTTGCTCGCCTCGAAGAAGATGTGCTATCGATGGAACCATCAACCGTCATAGTGTTTGTTGGGGGAAATGATGAATTGCGACGTTTATATGAGGACGTCCGTGACATTGCGACCGAAAAAGAGCTCTTGGAAGAGTTGAACGAAGCGACAGAGGATGTCTCGTACAACTGGCAAGGAGTTCCCTTACTGACGCGAGATGAGTCGTTCGAAAACCTCAATACGATAGTACAACGAATACACGAGACCGGTGCAACGGTGCTACTCGTCGGCATAGATTTTGGGGTCTTGTCGCCAACAGTCACTGATCGATATAGAGACGTGGCAAATACGAACAATACTGTGTATGTGCCTGATATTTATGCTGGCGTAATCGGGCGCCCATCACTTATGACAGACCTTATTCACCCAAATGATGCTGGGTACGATTTTTTCGCATCACGTATCGCACCACGACTTGACTGCCTCATTGCCAACCCATAGTACTACAATCATGTACTCATACCTACACACATAGCAAGAGCTTGGTTCGACGATATGCGCTACAACGCATGAGGTGCTTGTATAGAAAAGTGCACAATTAATTGATTTTCTACGAACCAACGTATCCGCTCCGCCTGCATGGGTGCAGTGTTGTGGGGAAGGGCGTCAGGAGGGAAGTAACGTACATCGGCAACCTCATTGCTCGTTGTGGGAGTACCTTCAGTGATCGTTCCCAGGAACTGAAACACGAGCTCATCCTGCAACAGTTTGTGATACACGCCAGTGAGTCGCTCGAGGTGTGCAGTCACCCCGATTTCCTCACACACTTCACGGCGTGCAGCGTCCCACGGCGACTCACTGTCCTCCACCCGACCGCCAGGCAGGTTCAGAGGTTTTTGTTGCGGCGTTTGCAGAGCAGCACGTGCCCTTGGTTGTTGAAGAAGAGGACAAACGTTCCAGCGGTTTTCATAGCACCAGTATCATGCGAGTGCATGGTACCACACAAACCTGGTATCATACGCGCATCATGAAGATCGCATACATCTCGGTAAGCTACAGCAACCGAAAGCACTTGTCTCAAGAGATTGAAGTGATTAAACGCACACTCACGGCATCCGATTTTCAGCCGTTCGTATTCGTAGATGAATACAGCTTTGCAGCGCAGAAGGAGACGGAGATGATGAAACAAGCCACAAACGACATAAGCAAATCATCTGTGCTCGTTGCTGAAATGACAGAAAAAGCCGTAGGGGTCGGGTTAGAAGTTGGATACGCTGCTGCGCTTGGGATCCCGGTACTGTACTTGAAACGAGAGGGTGCAGAATACTCAAAAACGGTCGGGGGGTTGAGCACAGCAGTTATCTCGTACGCAGACGCGAACGACCTCGCGACAAGGATGGAGCATTTCCTACAATCCCTTATCAACCATGCATAGCACGCAACACATAACACTTTCAGACGAAGACATATTCCCTGAACGGCAGCACAAAAGACCCTCTACATTCACTCCACGCATCACAGTGAAAGCGATAGTGAGCAACGATAAGGGTCAGATCGGTCTTGTGACCAACAACACGCACAAGCTCTTACTCCTTCCTGGTGGAGGCGCGTAGGTTGCAGATCTTGAGGGTGAAGTACGACGGGAGTGCAGAGAAGGATTGCGATCCGACATATAACATGTGGCCATTCTCACCTCGGCCACGGAGTTTCGATTTCGAGATGCACAGGAATACTACACGACCTGCTTTGTTGGCGACGCGTTGGACATAGCTGGCACGGAAGACAGCCGCACCGAGGACGAAAAGCTACACAATCTACACCCCATTTGGTTGCCTGTCGACAAGGCGCGTTTGGTCTTGGAGGAGCAACGCGAGCGTGCCAAGAACAGCGACATCCCATTCTACAACACCGCATTTAATGCGGTGCGGGATGCGCTGTTCTTCAGTGCGTTTCTAGAGCAGAATCTAGCACAGTAGTGAAGGTTTTGGTGCGGGGTGCGGGGTGCGGGGTGCGGGGTTCGAACCTCCCACCTCCCTCGTCAAAACAGCCCCATTTCTAGGTAGGAGAGGGATTCGGTCACGACTCACTAACCATTTTGCTTCGTGCCTCGCAAAATGCTAAGTGGTCTCGACCCCGCCTCGGCGCCCCACTCTCCGCTTCGCTACGAGCGGGGACCCACGCCTCCGGGCTTCGAATCCCTCCCGGCGGCAAATTGCAACAAAGCCGGAGCTTTCGCTCCGGTCATTGGCATTTTGTGCGCCGAGATAGAGTTAGTTCGAACCCAACGCAGCGCTACGTACGAGGTGTTTGTGTGAGAAAACGCACAACTGCTGGGTCTTCTGCGTACCAACGTATCCGCTCCGCCTGCATGGGTGCAGTGTTGTGGGGTACAGCGTCAGGAGGGAAATAACGCACCTCAGCAACTTCATCGCTCGTTGCGGGAGCACCTTCAGCGATCGTTCCCAGGAACTGAAACACCACCTCATCTTGTAAAGGTTTGTGGTACACGCCAGTGAGTCGCTCGAGCTGTGCGGTTACCCCGATCTCCTCATGCACTTCACGAAGTGCCGCGTCCCAAGGCGACTCGCCGTCCTCCACCCGACCACCAGGCAGGTTCCAGAGATCCTTGTCGCGGCGTTTGCAGAGCAAGATATGCTCCTGATCATTGAAAAAGAATACAAATGCTCCTGCGGTTTTCATGTATACAAGATAGCACCCCCGAAAGGGGGTGCACAATGGGACATTCAAAGTGTCCGTAGACCTGCCGCTGCAGCAAGGAGTAGTGCACGTGCGTTTGCTTCGGCGCGCTCAAGGTTGTCGAACGCTTCACCAAGACTTCTCCCGAAGACGAAGATACCATGCTGGTAATGCGTTACGGCGAGCCCGTGCCGCTCCAACTCACCACGTCGTGGCTCTAACACCTCCGCAACACCCTTGGGCGACCTGAAGCATCGCGTAATACACCTCGGGACGGTCATGTAGCCCTGAGGGGACCGTGAGTTGCATGCTGGCGTCGTGGTATGCACGCTTGTGCGCTCGGTCATCGGACATCACACAGGGGACTTCTCCCATGAGAAGCGCCTGCAACGTGTAGGGTGGAATTGCTTTTCCTTCGCATGCGAATACCTGTGTGTACGGCGCATGGCAATGTACGCACGCACGGGCAAGCGGATTGACTTTGTAGTACTCGGTTTGAATGACCACATTCACAGGTGCACGGCGATGCGAGCCGTTCGGGGCATCCTCAATGAGATTGCAGTCACGATCGATGACAAGCAGATCATCCTCCGAAACCTTGCACCGTTTGAAACCAGTGCCCGACTGATCGACCACTACGCGGGTGTCACTCGAGCACTCACTGATTGAAACGCCTGTGGTATTGGCATGGCCACGGTCCCACATAGACCGAAGCATGTCGACCATCTCAGCACGAATAGTAGATTCATCTCGATATGTTCTCACTGCTATTCCTCCGCAAAGGACTGGAACTACATAAGCAGTACCATATGCACCTAGAATACACAAGACAGAATAGGCTGTCGGGGTTCGAACTTCGTACCTCCCTCTCGAAAAGAGCCCTCTGTTGGGGCTCTTTTCTCGGGTGCGCCGAGATAGAGTTAGTTCGAACCCAATGTGTGGGGTAGGGGACAATGTTGTGTGGCTATATTGAGGCAGATAAGAAATCAGGCAGGTGCACAACGTGCCCTGCCTGTGGTCTCAATGACCAATGATTATCGACCTGCGTAGCGTTTGAAGTGTTAGTGGTATATCGCTCTCCACATGCCTGAGCAGTGCGCCGTCCTTCACGCCTTGGCCCGAGAAGAGCGCGAGACCGCCAGGATGTTCCCACTTTCCTTTGAGTTCCGTAGGAACCCTCCATTCTCGCAAGAACGCTTCGCGCGAATACCGCACGTTTCCCCGTGAGGAATCCGCAAGTAGCACCTCTGTGTCGCTCATGCCGCGCACGACCGCGAAATGTCTGAACCGCTCAACCTCTATGTATACGAGGACAGGCACGAACGTCACAACATGACGAAGCTCGTCGTAGGTGTACATGCTCCGCCTCGTCTGGTAGCCGTACAACTGCGCAAGTTGCTCCAGCTCCATCAGCGACAACCCTTCTTTCATTGCACGCGCAATCGCTTGTTCGCTCTGCGTCTGCAGATACCGCTCCACAAGAGCTCGTTCGGTTACGTCCGCCCCAAAATGGTGATGCATAATCGTGCGCAGGGAGGCAAGTCCGCAAGAATTGTCGAGCTCTTGCTCGGTGACGCCACCCCAGCGTTCGTCATACCATGTGCGTGGCGTGTCGGACGTTGGCTCATAAGCGCACCCGACACAGACATAGACAAGGACGCTCAATATAGGCAATCTACCCATCAAAACCTCCAGACCATCGAAAGCCCCAGTGCCACGTCGGGGGCGCCCTCGGTGAGACCAACTGCAATCGAAGGCGTGAACCCAAAGGAGGGCGTTGCTTGGTAGCTTACCCGTCCCACGAGGGCCATGGTATCGTGCGGCAAACCTTGTGCGGGATTGAGCAGAAAGCTCCCCTCCAGCCCCGCGCCAACGGAAAGCGCGTAATTGAGGAAGAAGCCAACACCTGCACTGTAGCCCACGGCATCTGTGTCGGCGTCCCAATCCCGCAGCCACGACAGACCTCCGTACACGAATGCGGGCTGCAGCACCTTGTCGACATTGATGCCAATGGACGTGACCAGTCCTGCATTGCCCACGCCTTCTTCCGCACTCGGCAGAGCGACAGATGCGAGCAGAGTCGTCGCGACCGTCGTAGTGGGCAAGGATGCCGCCAGACCGAGTGTGACGTTGCCGATACCCGCAGTGCTGGTATCAAGATACGTCGTCGTAGGATCCTGCGCAAGACGTGTCTGGTATACCAGTGGGGTGCTCAGCGACAGCTGAACGCGGTCGGTGATACCATACCCTGCCAACGCTGTTGCGGTCAGTGTGCGCGTGGTGTCCTGTAAACCAAGCACGCGAGTTTCGTTGAGGGCGTATCCGAACGAGAGGCCGATGTTGGTCTCGTGCTGGCTAAGCGTCACGACCTCGTTCGTGCGGTAGAGGTCGTACACCGCCTTGAGTTTCTCTTCGACACCGAGTGATGTGTCGGAAAGGGACACGGTGCTAATGGTAATAAGTGCAGGGAAGAGTAGCGGCGCGATTGTGCGCATGAGACGAGTCTCCGAGTTGTGACAGGAACGAAACAGGCTGGCCTATGCCAGCCGTGCCAGACACGTTGTACCATGAATTAAAAAAACACAATATTGACTAGATGGTAGCCATATTGCTACTATCCCCTGCGGAAGAGCCACGTTTCGTGCGCTCTCTACAACACCTCATAGGAGGGTATGCCGATGGCTTCGTTTAACCGACTGATAAATGGTCTGTGCGCATTCGCGCTCGTGCTGGCGTTTGGTATGACGAGTGTCACGCCCGCAGGTGCCGCGACCGACATGGAACGCTACGACGCGATGAACCTCGCCCCCATGCCCGACGAGCTCGCGGACGGGTTGCGGGGGGGGAGGTTCTTCCACTTGGTACTATTATGTACTATGGCGCCAGGTACGGCATTCCGTTGTCGATCAAGGCAGCGGACTACATTGCGAATCGCTGGAAGCCTGGTACTGTGAGCGCTCTTCTTTCCATTTTCAATAGATACTACGGCTGCAGAAGCTGTAGCGTCGGCGGGGGTGGTAGCTGGTAAAAGCGTTCGCGCAACGTTGTCGTAGACGTACGCGCCTTATACCCATCGGCAGCATCCGCTGCCGATGGGTATTGTTCGATATACTGTATACTAATGGGTACCATGTCCAGTTTACTTCCACACATAATCATATTTCTGATTGCAATTGCGGCCTTTTACCTGATCATGGATATTGCGATTGCTATGCATGACGACGCGATGCCTTGGTGGGTGAAATATGTCGTGGCTGGACTGATATTCCTCGCACTGGCAGGTATTGAAGTATTCTTGGGAAGTCAGTTCCCATAGTGGGTGTATAGACGACCCAGAGGTACACACGCATGATATGAGACTCATCAATCCCAACAGCATGGTGCGTGCACTGCGAAACGGTGCGGTGCGACGCTGGGAACACATCCTGTATGCCGTGATATGGATGCTAGGTTGGGTGCTTGGTGTATGGGTGTGGTACGTCACCGACTACAATACAACATTGTTACGATACATTGATTTGTTGATTACTGTGAGCATACTTGTTGGAGGCACATTGCTCGCGTGGCATATAAATAAGCGGGGAGACGGAAAGTATTTCTGGCAACGATACGTGTCGATTGACATATCCCTCATTGTTCCGACATTCATTATCGTACTGGTTAGCCAGTTCGTGTATGCGCTTGTTCGCGGTTTTCTGTCCAATGGCGCATATTTTAGCAGAGCATATTTGGATGGAACTGATGTGGTGTATGCTCTGCTCGTCGCGCTGTTCGTTCTTGTATGGTCACTGCAGCTTATGCGCAACGTCTCGCGCATGCAATAGTGGTCAAGCCAACATTTTTCACCATCATTCAGGGAGTGTGCGTGCGGGGTGTTCTGTTTGGTGTTGCGAGGGCACGTGCGTCACATGCTGCGCTCTTGGGATTGGCCAGCGGGGTTCGAACCACGTACCTCCCTCGCCAAAACAGCCCCATTTCTAGGGCTGTTTTCCGTAGTGCGCCGAGATAGAGTTAGTTCGAACCCTATGCACCCATGATGGCTGACGCATGCTTCTTTCCTTCCTGGTCCACAAGATGGATGAAATCAGCAAACGGTGCGCCTGAACTTAGGTGTTTGCGGTACAAGCGCGCAAAATACGTCGTGGGCTGTACGGCACCAATACGTATCCTTTGGAAATGCGTGTATGTCTGTTGTTGGTGGTCAAAGTACTCCTTAAACACAGGGTGTTCATTTAGGATCACTGGGTCGAGTATCTCACTCAAGCGCCATACCAGATGTGGTGCATTACATTCCTCTTTGTTCGTTTCAGGCAACACCTCCCGCCACTTTTTGAACCAAAGGAAATGCAAGATCTCGTGGCATGCAAGCTCTCGTACACGTTCTGGTTGAAAGTAGCTCACGTTGAACTCCCAAGTATCTAGCCAACGCGGGTAGATGGGAATGAGTGATACGTACGCACGTATGATTTTACGACGTGAGGGGAAGGGTGTTTCAAAGTGCTCACTCAGCGTTTGGAGATACTCGTTCTCGATCGGACGCCAAAGGTTTTCATTTTGCTTGAGTGCTTCTTGAAACTCGTTTACGTTGTTACGGCGATACTGTCTCACGTACCCATGTATCAACTGATAGCGGTCGTCTCCGTTACGCACGCCCTCTAAAAGCTTCTGCAATTGTGGGTGTTGGTGGTATATGTAACCACTTTTGTCCCATCCAGTACCATCGACTGCTAGGAACTTTCGCAGTACACTTGCTTCACGAGACACGGGAGCTAATGAAAATCGAACGCGTGGTATGTGCATGTAGGCATCATAACACAAGCAACGATGGTGCGGGGTTCGAACCTCCTACCTCCCTCACGAAAACAGCCCCATTTCTAGGGCTGTTTTCCGTAGTGCGCCGGGAGGGATTGATCCCGGGATCACTAAGTTCACTCCTCGTTCCTCGTCGTTCGCTAAGTGTCCCTGGACGCGACTCGCAGCCCCATTCCGCTTTGCTCCATGGGGAACCGCTGCTCCGTCGGTTCGATCCCTCCCGGCGGCAAAATGCAACAAAGCCAGAGCTTCGCTCTGACTTTGGCATTTTGTGCGCTTGGACGGTATAGGATGGAACACTATAGAAACGACTGTTTTGCAGTGGAAGAATGTATTTGAAGAGTATCCTTTGTCGTCAAAACTCGCGTATGAGCAGGAACTTTAGTGGTGAATAGTAAGGAAAAACGCGTATCGTACACTTGTTATCTCTTTCACTGCTACGTAGTAGAACATGAGGGTATCACCTCTGGGGGCACTTGACGGTTTATTGTGGAATGCTGTTATCACCTTCAATCTGTTGCACTGCATCTGTCATCACGTAATGCACAAACTGTTTGCCGAGTTCGCTTAGTTCATACGGTTTGGTATCTTCAAACGCGGATTCCATGGTTGTACTTGGTGTACCACGGCGTTGTCCTTTTGTACTCTTTCTCACAAACTCACCATATGCATTGGTCTCACGTACTTGGCGAATCACACGGCCTATATTGAGGTCGCTGATGAGGTATCGGTACAAGTCTGCTTCAGCAGAGTTCTCTGCAGGACGGCCACTGGGGTGAAGCTTATCCCATATTGCTCCACGTGTGATGCCTGGGTTTTGGTACACCTCTTTGATAACAGCAAAATGTGCTTCGTGATAAAGCTCAATCCAGTGGACGAACAATCGTACAAGGTCGTCGGCGCATAGTGTGATTGCCCCCGCGTTGGTGATGAGCTTCTTGAGCATCTCCTTCTTCTCTTGAGTGTCGGCTTGATCCCACGAGCGAAACGTCTGGCGCACAAGTGCGAGGTATTGAGGGGACTCGATACGTGCTTGTACTTCCTCTCCAAAGCCATCGAGACGTACAAGAATATCCCTCACTGTGGTGCCAAGCTCTTGTATTTTACCTTGGTGTTCGCGCAACCATAGTCGCTGAAAGTCGGTAATCTTTCCTTGGTCTTTTTCTGCATCAAAAGCTGCCATAGCACCCAACACACCACCAACCCACGGGATACTACCAAGCGCAGCGAGCACAAAGCGTCCATACTTCTTACCTTCAGATTGCGCTATCTTTTCGAGTAGTTCCTGCTCACGCTTACTAAGTGAGGTGTCGGTAATGGGAGTTATTTCATCTGGTGTTTTATCGTTTTCATTGGACACGAACATATACTGCGTAAAAAGGCAGACGATTGCAAGTAAAGAGAGACCCACCTTTGCGGGGCGGGTCTCGAAGTGATGTCATCCTATGGTGCCGGGATGACTACGGGTTTTGTTGGAGTTATGCCATGCGACGATGAGCGTACCGCCCCCAGCGTTCCCGCTCTTTCTGCCACGCGATTTCGGGGTCAACCTCGAACTTGTGGCCGCTGTCGCGAAGGAACGCGACCATCTTGCGAGAAAGTGGCGTGTCCATGCCCATGCGGAAGTGGTCGTCACGGAATCGATGTCCGCATCCGCCACAGCCGCTGAGACTCAGACCGTGTCCGCAATGAGCGCACTGGAAATGGGTGAAGCCACCGCGGCCGCCCTTGAGTTCGTGAGCAACCATGTGATCCACCGTCATCTCCACGACCGCCTCGTCGAACAGCTCGCTCTCCGGCTTCGAATGATCGTTGATGATCACGTTGAGGTCTCGGTTGAGCGTGAAGGTCAGGACGACCTTCGTGCGTGGCGAGTCCTGGTGATATTTGTCGTTCACCAGGTCGGTCGGGTCTTGGATGTAGGTCTGCACGTAGCTGATCCACGAATCCAGAATGAGCTCGTCGCTCCAGTTGTCCTCGGCGAACTTCATCGCCTGTTCCATACCGAAGTAGTCGCAGAACACGTCGCCGTGTTTCTTTCCGTCGGCATAGGACTTGAGGGTACGGTTGGCGTAGGAATAGTCCAAACGCGCAGGGTGATTCTTCGTGCCAGTGACGACCCGAGTATCCCCGCGCCACACCTTCACCTCCTCGACCCACTCGGCGCGATGCGACACGATCTGGAAACCGTGCTTCACACGAAGGGGCGGAAGTGCGACATAGTCCTGCGTGAACGCCTCGGCCACCTCGTCGGTGGTCAGGTGCGGGCACAACGCTTCCATGTCTTGCAGTGTAGGGGTTTTGATCGGGAGTCGGCTGAGAATGGCACGATACTCCTCTTTTTTCATGACTCTCTCCTGTAAGGAACGTCACCGCGAAGCCCTCGCGGAGAAATGGGATTGCCAGACGCTCTGGCAATCTATTTATTATACTCCCAAACAACAAGAAAGTCAAGGTGTCAAGAGCCAGTGGTGCAAGGGTAGTTCGAGGGTGGTTTACTGCTTGAAGTTAGGCATTGGTATGGATGTATAGGAGAGCTACTGCCCCGCGGATTTGTATAATGCGTCACTTTCAACTTAAAGACTTGCGGAACTTCTACGACAGTGTTTTTGTCTCAATTGAGACATCTCGTGGGGTACTACGCCACGCATGGGGAAAAATTGTATTTCTCTATAAATATTTTGCAACTGTTGGACGAATGCAAAAACGTGTACGCTATGTACATGGTCACTCTCGACGAATATCGCAAAGCTCTCGGCACACGTGCAGAAGGTCTTTCGGATGCTGAACTACAGAAGCGTCTTGACTACGCAGAGCGTTTTGCTGATGCGTTTTACGAATACTGGCACAAGCGTAAGGATTATGGCTGCGAGCCACTCACAGGCAAGTATACGCTTGATATAGCTGCTGACGCTGAACGCTACGAGGGTGAAGTGGCGGCAGGGCGGCATGTAGCGCAGACGGTGCTTGAGCAGGGTGATGGATGGGTTGCGGTACAATATGCAATAACGCTCGACGATGACATCGTACGAGGAGCACGAGAAATATGGAAGATGAAAAAACAAAACCACTTACAATCGTAGAAACGCGCGTTAGCGATCAACGGCAACTTGATGGCACGCACGCGTTTCAGGAAGCTGAAAGTCGTAGGCACGCAGACCTTCTCGGCTTTGAAGTTCTGAAAGTATGGAACACAACAATATCTGGAGACTCTGACGAGAGGCTGGATGAGATTCTCGCGTATGTAGACGAATACAACAGCACTCACAAACGAAAAATCAGTGAGTATATCTGCTACAACATCGAACGTTTTACGCGTGGCGGACACGCAATGTATGACACGATGAAGCGGGAGTTTCGTCGCAGAAACGTAACAGTTCATGACGTGGCGGGCATCATTCAGCCAGATAAAAATACGATGGAGAATCTTGGCATTGAATATGACTGGTCAAAGTATTCTCCAAGTGAGACACAGGAATTGTTGGAAGCTGACAGAGCGAAAGATAACAAGCGCGACATGCTCACACGCATGATCGGGCAAGAGGTTATTAACGCACGGGAAGGCTACGCAGTGCACCCCGCGCCAGATGGATTTGTAAACAGTAGAGAGCACTACTTCGAGGATGGCAAAAGCAAGAAGCGTACAACACGAAAGCGGGACGATAAACGTGCTCACTTCTACGAAACGATGTTTGAACTACGAGCGGCTGGACAGCTCTCTGACGAGGAAATTGTCGAGAAGATAAACGCGATGGGCTTTCTTAGTAAGGTTCGGAAGAAGCGACACAAGAAGACTGGCGAGCAAATTGGCACAATTGGCGGAAAGCCTTTCACGGTCAAACAGTTGCAGGACACGATTCAGCGCCCATCATACGCAGCGATAAACTACGAGAAATGGACGCTGTGGTTGCCGGTTCGTTGTAAGTGGCAGGGCTTGGTGAGTATTGAAACATGGAATAAAGCGAATCGCGGACGATGGTACATCGAGGAGAAACCTGACGGCTCCTTGGTCATGCATCAAAACTACGAACAGATAGAGCGTTCAAAAGAAAATCCTTTATATCCTTACAAGGATGTCATTCTCTGCTCGGTGTGTAAAAAGCCGTTTCGTGGTAGTGCATCTCGAAGCAAGAGCGGTAAACACGTGCCAGCGTATCACTGCGAGCGTAAGGTGGATGGCCTGAAGCATAAGCGAGTAAGTGGCAACAAGTGGAAGTTCGAGGAGGAAGTCGAGAACTTTGTACACGCTCTTTCGTTTGATAAGGAGCTCTGTGAGGCCTTTAAGCTGGTACTACGGGATAAGTTCTACGAGAAGCAAAAGAACGCCACAGCTGCTGCAGCAGACGCTGGCAAGCGTGTGGTAGAGCTACAGGAGCAGAAAACGAGAGCAACGCAGGCATACATCAGCGCAAATGCTACTGGTGATGTGGGGCTGATGAACGATCTTAAAGCAGAACGAGATCGTATTGATGGGGAAATACAAGTGGCACAGAGCTATCGCAATACACTTGAAGTTACAGAGCGTGATCTGGACGATTTTCTATATCGGTTCGAGTGGGTGATGGAACACCCTGCTGAGTTTCTATTACGCGCAGAGAATAAGCCACAACGGCAAGCATACTTCTCACTCATGTTTGAAGAACTCCCAACGTATCAGGACATACTTGATGGAACACCCCAGTTGGAATGGGTATTCGGCTTAGTTGAGCCGTCTCCTGAAATGGAAAACGCCTCAAAAGAGGCGAAATCCAGTTTAGTGCGCCGGGAGGGATTCGAACCCCCGTAGCCCGAAGGCGTTTGGTTTACAGCCAAATGCGATTGACCACTCCGCCACCGACGCATTTTATTCCTCTGTCTACTGAACATGTCACGCACGGTGGATATTGGAGTATCGATCACTAATTCGAAATAGTTGCTTTCGCTCCTTTTCTCATTGAACACTCTGCCACCGACGCGAACTCTCAACCGTCAGAATGTAATCGTATCATATTATAGATTTGTGTACATAGTGCCGAGTAGTGGAGTCATAATCATGTGGACTAGTAGGGGACGTGTTCGGCAAGGAGATGCTATGCTAGTGTATGTGGACTTACTGTCTCAAATCTTTGTGCACGCGCACAAATACATACAAGTTAATACGCAGGCAATAGTACTTGCGACATGCTTGTTGTGTGCAGGTGTAGGCACGGCAACACTTCCCCTCGTTGCAGATGCCGCAGACCCAATCGTGCCGTGCGGCAACGAAGTTTACTCGGAAGACAGGGGCACCTTTTACCGGTATTTCAACGAGTGCAACATCTGCGACCTTCAACGCCTCATGCAGAACATCCTCAACTGGTTTGTTGCCATTTCAGTCATTCTTGCTGCACTACTGTTTGTGAACGCCGGTGTCCTCTATGTCATGTCTCCCGGCAATCTCGGGAACATACAACGCGCACACAAAATCTTTACGAACACACTCATAGGGCTAATTATTATCCTCGCTGCATGGCTCTTTGCTGACGTATTAATGAAGACACTATTGCCAACACAAGGCATCAAAGATGGAGCGGGCGGCTACTACGGTCCCTGGAACGAGATCTTGTGTACTGGCAGTACCAATTACTACGATAGGCAGAAAGCAAGCACGGTGACCTATACCGCAGGAGAGTTGGTACTTGAACAAGGCGGCGGCGCAGAGACGTTTGGTGCACGCACCGCTGCGCTTCAAGCAGCAGGATACGACAGTGACTCAGTGACCGGATACTGCTCTGAGGCGCACCTATCAGCATTCTTTCCACCGTCGGAGGTGGCAACAGCAGCCTGTGTCTGTCACCACGAAAGCCATGGTCAATCCTCAATAGCTTCCGGCGTTGACAAATGCCTGCCCGGTGGGGAGTCGGTATCGTACGGCCTATTTCAAATTAACATTTCCGCCCATAACCTCGATGGCTACAACTGCATAGCGGCAGTGAGTGGCGGTCCATACACTGGAAGTGACCACACCTGCACTATAACGAATGAGTCGGTCTGGAATAGGTGCATTGCCGCTGCTCAAAACCCTACCACCAATATTACCTACGCTGCACAGCTCCAAGCTCAAAGAGGGTGGGGGCAGTGGGGTGCCTATAGGTACTGTCGCTAAACGCGGCTCAACCTTACCATGCAAGTATCACACATATGAACAAAAAAACGCGCACCATTCTAGTCGGACTTGTGGCACTATTTCTGTTGCTGCTGTTCGTTGTGTTTGCAAACACCCCACCACACACAAAAACTGTCCCACCACCAACAGCGACCGATCCAGTTTTCCCAGACCGTGCGCAAACAGTCACTGACCCGGACGCGCTTCCAGGCACCACAACAGTCCCCGGAAGCGAAGTGACAGCAGGCACACTACACGATGATCGCATTGCGAGAAAAATTTTGGCACGTGTGCAGGAGGATGAGTGGGAAAATCATGATCCTGTTATACAAACATATGCGTTAGAAGGAGACGGATGGACGATGGAGTACCAGCATGGTTTCAATCAATTTTCGATCGGTATCACCGGCACCCCAGGCGAAGAGAAGCAGCGTGCTGCAGAGGCAGCACTACTCGAAGCTGTAGATATGCCGGAAACGGAAGTCTGTAAGCTTGGAGTACAGGTCTTCTGGGATAATTGGGATACACAGTTCGAAATGATGAATACAACCCTCACATTCTGCACATCAAGCAACTAAACCGACATAGCGGCTGTGAGCCCACGGAACTATTGACCTCCAGCGATAACTTCGCTACAATAGCACCCTATGTCACAAGACCATCTCGTCAAACTCCGCAGCACTGAGTCGAAGCATGTTCGGTACGACAACCGAAACCGCAAGCGTGTGGAGAAAAAGCTTCAATTGCGTAAGTACGACCCAACGCTTCGCAAGCATGTCATCTACAAGGAGGTGAAGAAGTAACACACGTCCTGAATAGGTTGTAGTAGGTAGGGGGTAGTGTTACACTATCCCTTGCTGTGTGCTCGGGGGCAATATGACCATGCACGCTAGGGAGCTTAGTTAAATGGTATAATAGTGGTCTCCAAAACCACGGTCAGGGGTTCGATTCCTCTAGCTCCCGCAAATGACACACCCAAAGCGATGCTTTGGGTGTGTTGCATGAGCGAAGGAGCTAGGGGAATCGAAAGACGGAGCAGCGACCATGCAGCGAAGCGTACTGGGGCTGCGAGCCGGGGCAGCAGTACTGCCTGATGACTGACCACTTCACGCACCCCCCCACACCCTGCTTTCCAACAAGTGACGCAACACTTTTCGGTTAAAGAATGCTATACTGGGCACACCACAGCCCCGTGGTCTGACGTAGTGGCGCTCTAAGCTACACTACCTTGTTACGTATGATAGAAGATGTCATCAAGGTGATAAGCCCGACCGCAGTAGCCTTTTTTGTGGGCATGGGTATCACCCCAATCGTCACACACTACTTGTACCGCTTCAAATGCTGGAAGAAGCAAGCAGGGAACAGGGCGGGATACGCAAGCGTAGCAACACCCATCTTCAACAAATTACATGCCGAGAAAGAGGTAGGTACACCGCGCATGGGAGGTATTGTGGTGTGGGGTGCCGTCTTACTTACCATTGCCGGCATTTGGGTCCTCGAACGCTACGTTGGTGGTTCTGTCTTGGAGAAGCTTGAGTTCTTCTCACGAAGTCAAACATGGCTTCCCGTGTTCGCACTACTTGTCGGTGCGTGCGTTGGCTTCTTGGATGACCTATTTGAAGTATTGGGCACCGGCACCCACTTTGCTGGGGGCTTATCTCTTGCCAAGCGTCTTATAGTGGTCGGACTATTCTGCGCGTTTGCCGGGTGGTGGTTCTACGACAAACTAGACGTGTCCGGCGTCTCTATACCGTTCGACGGGCTCGCAAACCTTGGCGTCTGGTTTATTCCGTTCTTCATGATTGTCGGCATCGCCGTGTATGCAGGTGGTGTCATTGACGGGGTAGATGGACTCGCCGGTGGCGTATTTGCCATCATGTTTGCATCATACGGTATGATTGCATTCGCACAGAACCAGGTAGATCTCGCGGCGTTCTGTGGTACTGTTGTCGGCGGTCTACTCGCGTTCCTTTGGTTCAATGTTCCACCTGCACGATTCTACATGACTGAAACGGGTGTGATGGGGCTCACACTCGCGCTCACCGTTACCGCGTTCATGACCGACGAACTCAGCGGTGGCAGGGGCCTTTCGGTGCTCCCACTCATCGCGTTTCCTCTCGTCATCACCGTTGCGTCCGACCTGATACAAGTCTTTTCAAAAAGGTACCGTGGAAAAAAAGTTTTTCGTGTTGCACCACTCCACCACCACTTCGAGGCGATTGGCTGGCCATCTGCTAAGGTCACCATGCGATACTGGATCCTATCCATGGTCACCGCTTTCATCGGTGTCATTATCGCACTTGCCGGATCACTTGTATGACACGCGCACCACGAACGATTGATCGTCCGTTTCTACTTACGACACTCGCACTACTCCTTTTAGGGGTCTTTATCTTTAGCTCCGCCTCTCTCGGTCTGCTAACACGTAGCGGTGCTTCATTCTCATCACTCGCGATTTCCCAATTCCTGTTTGGTGTTGGAGGAGGAATAGTTGTGCTAACGATCCTTGCAAACGTACGATACAGGTACCTCAAGCGAATCGCCCCACACCTCTTTGGTGTCGCACTGCTCCTTACTGCACTCGTGTTCGTACCAGGACTCGGGTACGAAGCAAACGGCGCGCGTCGATGGCTTGAGATACTTAATGTCTCGTTTCAACCGGCCGAGCTACTCAAAGTGTCATTTATACTGGTGCTCGCGTGGTTCTATAGCACGCACCACCGAAAGATTAACGATATACGCTATGCGCTCGGTGGCCTCCTTGGGGCACTGCTATGTACCGCACTTGTACTACTGCCGCAACCGGACACCGGGACATTCGCCATCCTCGCACTCACAGGAGGTGTCATGGCGCTTGCGGCGGGTATACGATGGCACCATGTGTTTACAATAGTTGGCGTCGGCCTGATCGCACTCTCCATCTTGGCCTTCGCTCGTCCGTACCTACTCGACCGTGTCACAACATTTCTCGACCCTTTGAGCGATCCGCGAGGTTCAGGCTACCAGATTAAGCAGAGCCTCATTGCCGTGGGATCAGGCGGTGTATTCGGGCGCGGGTACGGGCAAAGTGTGCAGAAGTTCAATTACCTACCAGAACCGGTTGGTGACTCAATCTTTAGCGTTGCGGCAGAAGAGTTCGGTTTTGTCGGTAGTGTAACTATACTCGGACTATTCGTGCTGTTTGCGTTCCGCGGTCTCCTTATCGCATCCAGAGCCACAGACCGCTTTGGTGGACTGGTTGCCGTCGGGCTTGTTATACTTATTGTGATTCAATCGTTCATCAATATCAGCTCGATGGTAGGACTCATGCCACTTACCGGTGAGCCATTGGTGTTTATTAGCCAAGGCGGCACATCACTACTGTTTGCCCTGGCCAGCGCGGGAATCATTCTCAACATATCACGCTACCAGCGACCTAGAGTACTACAGACTGTATGAAAATCGTATTTACAGGAGGCGGATCAGGTGGTCACTTCTATCCACTCATCGCAGTGGCTGAGGAGATTCGTGCTATAGCACAAGAGCGTAACCTTATCAAACCTGAGCTATACTACTTTTCCAACAGCGAATACGATGCTGGTTTGCTCTTTGAACAAGACATAACGTACAAACATGTATCTGCCGGAAAAATGCGCACATACGTCTCACTGAAGAACGCCACTGATCTCATGAAAACTATGGTGGGTGTACCGTCGGCACTGAGTTTGCTGTTTCGGATCTGGCCTGATGTCGTGTTCACGAAAGGTGGGTACCCATCAGTACCAGTCGTTACCGCCGCACGGATTCTCGGAATTCCGGTCGTGGTGCACGACTCAGACGCGGTGCCCGGCCGCGCAAACATCTATGCCGGCAAATTTGCCGCACGCGTCGCGATTAGCTACCCCGAAGCCGCGAAGTATTTTCCTCACGAAGACAGAGTGGCGCTGACCGGTAATCCCATTCGCCGTGCTGTGCAGACTCGTGAACTGCAGGATGCCCATGCCCACTTTGGACTCTCGCCGGATGTTGCCACTCTTTTGGTTTTGGGTGGTTCGCAAGGTGCGGAGCACATCAACACCATGATGCTCAAATCAGCACCCTTGCTGCTTCAGCGATACCAGATTATTCACGGTACCGGTCCCGCAAACTACGAAGCATACAAAGAACTTGTCGAAATGGAACTCACCCCGGAACTCCGATCACGCTACCGCATATTCCCGAACCTTCCGGCAGACGAGTACCGTATTGCCGCAGGTGCTGCGCATTTGATAATCTCCCGTGCAGGGTCTGGCACCATATTTGAGATAGCAGCATGGGAAGTGCCTTCTATCCTCATTCCGATACCGGAGGACATAAGTAGAGATCAACGACAAAATGCGTACGCCTACGCGCGCACGGGCGCCGCACTGGTAATCGAGCAAGAGAACTGCGCCGAGCACTTGCTGCAAAACGAAGTCGATCGACTTATCAACAATCACACCGCACTTGACGCTATGCGTGCAGCTGCCCGTTCGTTCAAGCGACCTGACGCAGCTCACAACATAGCACTCGAGATCATGCGCATCGCGCTCAAGCATGAAGTCTAACGCAACCACAGTATGAGTATCGCAAGACCCGTTACCCGTATCGCACCAAGTCCAACCGGATTCCTGCATATCGGAACTGCACGAACAGCCCTTTTCAACTACCTGTTCGCACGACAGCATGAAGGCACGTTCGTGCTCCGCATTGAAGACACCGACCGTGCACGCAGTACGCACGAGTTTGAGACCAACATTCTTGAAGGACTAGAGCGACTCGGGCTCGGGTGGGACAAACTCGTCCGCCAGAGCGAGCGTGCCGAACTGCACACAAAGGCACTCAAGCAACTTATCGACACCGACAAGGCGTTCGTGTCTGCAGAGCCGGCGAAGGACGACTCGTCCCGCACCGTTGAGGTGGTACGTCTCAGAAACCCAGGAACGACCGTCACATTCACGGATATTGTGCGAGGCGACATTTCATTCGACACCACCGAACTTGGTGACTTCGTAATAGCCCGTTCGCTCAACGACCCACTCTACCACCTTGCGGTTGTTGTTGATGACGCAGACATGGGAATCACCCACGTGATTCGTGGGGAAGACCACATCTCGAACACGCCACGCCAGATTCTCCTTCAAGAAGCGCTTGGTTTCGAGCGCCCTACCTACACCCACCTCCCACTCATTCTTGCTCCAGACCGTTCAAAAATGAGTAAGCGTAAGGGGGCTGTGTCTATTTCAGAGTACCTCGAGCAAGGTTTTCTACCGGAAACGCTCCTTAATTACCTTGCTCTACTTGGCTGGAACCCCGGCACAGATCAAGAAGTCTTCACGCTTGAGGCACTCGTGGCAACATTCTCACTTGAACAGGTTCAGAAAGGTGGCGCGGTTTTTGATATTGAAAAGCTCAAGTGGCTCAACCGCGAGCATCGTAAGCTACGCCCAGACGAGGAGGAGCGAGCGCACATCCTCAGTGCACTCGCACCATACCCGAGTCTACAAGAACGGGTGAGCGCTTCACCTGCCGCGTACACAGACCTTAAGGAACGATACACAACGACAGCTGAACTGTGTACTGCAGTTGAAGCAGGTGAGTACCAATTCTACACCGGAACACCTACACTCGACATGGAGCAACTCCACTGGAAGAAAGACCCTGTCGCAGCTCACACACGCGAGAGACTCACGCATGTACAAGAACTCCTGAGGACAATCGACCAGAAAGACTTCCAGTATGAAATACTTAAGGACTTGATATGGCCTTATGCTGAATCAGAAGGGAAGGGTGAGGTGCTCTGGCCACTCCGGTACGCACTCTCGGCCGCCACACGATCACCGGACCCATTCGTGCTCCTTGAAGCACTCGGCAAAGAAGAAGCGCTCGACAGGATTAGTCGCGCAATAGCATTGCTCGAACCATGACGGTACGCATTGCAAAAGGCAAGCTCCTGGCCGCAGTCATGATCGTGACTGGTGTGTTATGTACGTTTACTTCACTCACGCTACTGCCAATCCACGTGCCTGCAGCAGGTGCCCAGGAGTCCATCTCAGACCTTCGAGAAAAGATTGCGGAGAGTCAGGCGGAACTAAAAAAGATTGAGGAAGAGATTAAGTTGTACGAACAGCAGCTTACACAGGTGGGTGCAGAAAAAAAGACACTGCAAAGCGCGATACACGAACTCGATCTCGCACGTCAGAAAATCCAAGGCGACATACGTGCGACCGAACAACATATATCATCCACCGATCTTGAGATCCAAGAACTAGAACGTGAGATATACATCAAGGAGCTGGAGATTGCACGTGACACCGAGGCAATAGGTGAATCGTTCCGCACAATGGATTACATGGAGGACTTTTCAATGATCGAACTTGTACTTGCGTACGATTCGCTTGCTGACATATGGGACGCACTCGAGGAGCAAGTGCTGCTTCGAGAATCGCTGCGTGAGGATGTACGAGCACTCAGTGCTCTCAAAACCGGGTATGAGAATGCACGTACACGCACACTAAACAAGCGCGAGCAACTCGACACACTCAAAGATGAGCTCTCCGGCGAGAAAAGTGCGCTCGACCAAACACGCTCACAGAAAGACGACCTGCTCGAGCAAACAGCGAGTGAGGAGGCAAACTACCAACGCATCCTCGCAGAAAAACGGGCTGCACGTGAGCAGTTCGAAAAAGAGATGGCGTCCTACGAAGCACAACTCAAGTTCATACTTGACCCATCGACGATCCCTGCGGCAGGGTCGGGCGTGTTGCGCTGGCCGGTCGATCCATCATTCATGGCAGCATGCCTCGATCGCACCAGCACATTTGGAAACAAGCACTGTATAACACAGTACTTTGGGAACACCGCATTCGCACAATCAGGAGCGTATAACGGCCAGGGACACAACGGTGTTGACTTCGGCATTCCTGTCGGCACGAAAATCGTCGCGCCACTCGCCGGCCGCGTCGTAGAGACCGGCAACACCGACGCAGTCTCAGGGTGTCTCTCATACGGCAAATGGATTCTACTGGAGCACGCAAACGGGCTTTCAACACTGTACGGACACCTCTCTGCGATTTCCGTTGCTCAAGGTCAACAGGTCACGACCGGGCAACTCATCGGGTACTCTGGCAACACCGGCTACTCAACCGGCCCACACCTCCACTTTACCGTGTACGCGAGCAAGGGTGTGAACGTCGTACGTTTAGGTGATGTGAAAGCAATCACGAGCTGCGGTCCCGCACGGGTCCCGGTCGCAGGCTTTGAGGCATACTTGAATCCGATGAGTTACTTGTAAGAACCAAATATAGCATGGTTCGGAACGGATCGATGCGACACTTGTAACTGCATCTAATGCGTGCATACTGTTGTAGTAGTTTGAAGTGTCTACTGACTCAAGTAACCATACATACCATGAGAAAAAGCACTACCGCAGACGAGATCATCGGATGGTACGGCAGTGGTGCAATCATACTTGCGTATGCTCTCGTGAGTTTTAACACACTTACTTCAGACTCAGTTGTGTACCAGCTACTCAACGGCACCGGGGCATTCGGCCTTATTTGGATCTCACTCCTCAAGCGCGCATACCAACCACTGGCACTGAATGTTGTCTGGTTCGCTATTGCAGTAATTGCACTTGTTAGCATGTTGACGTAGCATACAGGTACCTATCAGCAAACATCAAACACCATGTCAGACACAACACCGGAGCAAAAGCAGATACAGATCAGCGTCGCACCAGACCATAAACCAACCTACGCAAACAGCGTTAAAATCAACGTAACCGACGAGGAGGTCATGCTGCAGTTTGCGCTTGTACGTCCACAGGAGGGGCGGGGGAGTCTCGTCTCTGAAGTCGTGCTCGCACCTAAGCACGCGATACGTCTCCAAAAGGCGCTCGACGACACACTCAAGCGTCACTTTACACGCCACCTGGACGAAGAGGCAGGGAAGTAATTCCTGTACACCAGCTTTGCACGGCCAGTAAGAGGATAGCAGGCCGTGCGTCATAAGTAGTAGATACTTAGTGTAGTTTGTACACTAAGTAGATAGTGCTGACCCTCGAACACCACGGCAGCACGAGGTGTTCTCATCTACAGGTAGCGCTAGCCGTAGTTCGTGTTAGTACGTTGTATAAGCCTCTTGTGGTGTTGCAGGCAGCTATTGCGCTTGGACGCACGCGGGACTATATACTAACGCTGCACGAGACTCCGCACGACCCAGCGTGTAGCCAGACATGTGATAGACAGCTGCATGCAGGCACAGACACAGACAAGTGTGTGCGATCCATACAGAGACCACAGGAAAGTCAGCACACAAACTTGTACGGTGCACGCTACAGATCTCATGCAGCACTGTGCGGACGTACACATGAATCGTAAGACAACGTGGACTTTCGGTGGACTTGAACCACACCACGCACCGCATCAGTGCATGCTCAGAATGTGTGATACGTGCTTGTAGTTATCCCCATAGTTCGTTTTACATATATTGTGCGAAGTGGTGGAGGAGGGCTATACTGTACCTAATGCCGGTCAAAAAAAGCAAGCAGCCACTTCGTGAGCACGTGATCCCCTTCCTTGATTACTGCGAAGTTGAGAAAGGGTTGTCGAGCAACACCCAGCGCAACTACCATCAATACTTGCAGCTCTTTGTGCGATGGCTCGAACATAACAAGACGCCGCAGCTCCTTCCCCACGAGCTCACCGCTGAGCACGTGTGGAACTACCGACTCTACCTCGCACGAACCTACAAAACAAACCGCGGCGAACACCTCGGCAAGAAGTCCCAAAACTACTACCTCATCGCACTGCGCGCACTGCTTGATTATCTCGCCGACCGTGACATAGACACCCTACCCTCTAGCAAGATAAAGCTCGCCAAACAGAAGGACGACCACACGGTGCCGTTCTTGTCGGTGCGCGACGTTGAGAAGCTGGTTGCAGTACCGGACACCGGCACACTCTCCGGCCTGCGCGATCGCACCATTATGGAGCTCTTTTTTTCCTCGGGTATGCGTATCTCGGAACTTACGACACTCGACCAAGAGCAGCTCTCGTTTCTCGATGACGGAGCGACCGATCGCACCTACGAACTGTCTATCGTTGGTAAAGGCAAAAAAGTGCGCACCATTTTTATCTCACCGCGTGCTGCCACGTGGCTACGAAAGTACCTCAAGGCGCGCCACGATGTGCAGAAGCCACTCTTCACGAATCTGCGCGGCACCCGCCTTACTCCCCGCTCCGTACAAACCATGGTACGTCGAGCGGCACTCCTTGCGGGCCTCTCACAAAAAGTCACGCCACACACACTGCGACACACCTATGCGACCGATCTCCTCGGCCATGGTGCAGACCTGAGGAGTGTCCAAGAGCTCCTCGGGCACCAGAACGTCTCGACTACACAGGTGTACACGCACGTTACGAACAAACACCTCCGTGAGATACATGAGAAATTTCATGGCAATGGGTCGTAGAAACATTACACAATCCCAGGACGAAGCACTCCACACATCAGCACACTGTCACCAACCACCCAGTCCGCACGCCTTCCAACATTGTAAACGAAGTGAAGCAATCCAGCGGTAAGTCAATACGACACAGTTACCTGTAGTAGTGTCAATCATTGCAAACAATCCGCCCGCACCCGCATGCGGAAACTCAGTAACATACGCTGAGTAATGATTGCTTACTCATAGCTTGTCCACAGGACACACGTACAGGTACTCCAGCACAAATCAACGCCATGTATTGCTACATGGCGTCGCTATCGCTATATGGAAGGAAGCCCTAGCGAATGTCTCGAAAATATTTTTTGCTGATGTGCAGCCTAAGCTTGCCGGTATCAGGCCCACCTAAATTCTTATGAACAACATCGACGAGCTTGTCCCCGTCTTCCTTGGTATGTATCGACACCTCCCACTCGCCGAACATTCCTGAACGTTTGGCTGCAATGATGCGGCCAATCTCTTCGAGTGACAAAGTCACGCCGTAGGCCCGGAGTAACCTATCGATGCCACCCTCCGGCTGTGCCCACATCCCGCGACCGTGCTCCTTTTGGATCGCTGGGGTTGTAAACCAGTATGCCGGCTGTCCGGTGTTTTTTGCGTCGATCCATGCAATTCGCATGTAGTCGCCAGAGAGCTGCGGGTTGCTGATCTCGACGTACATGGGACGCGCTCTTTCCTGAACCCAGACATAGGAAAACGTGCCGCCTGTGTGGCTCACCATCCCATACTGATCGGCTTCTCCGTAGTGCGTCACCGCCCCACGACCACTGATCTCCCACCCAGTCGCCAAGGTCGATACGAGCAAGAGACCGAAAGTAGATAGAAGTATGACTGACCGCTGCATCGGTATTCCTCATGCTGTGTGTTGATGCGATATCCCAGTAACTATTCTACACTTTTTCTGGCATTTGTCAATGCCTACGCCAGCACGCACATGCACCTCGGACGCAACACTTCCCTGCACATGAAGAAAGAAGTAAACGCCGTTACCTACCGGCCACGTACTGGAAGTGGTGCGACGGAGAAAGACCTGCAGCGTCAGGCGCAATTGAAAAACACAGGTGCGATTGGCTACCGCTTGAGACACTACTGCACAACCTCGAGCACCAGAGCCGGGATGCTTCCGTGCCCATGTGTACCTAGTTCATACAGTGTTCATGCATGCGCTGCAATACTACAGGAGATAGAGTACCGGCGTATCCGGCAACTACACTAATTCCCCACCCTTTCGTACAATGAAAATATCCAAGAACATCAAAGATAGGTTACTAGATTCTCTGATCATGGCGTTCGTGTTTAGTGCCTCCCTTGCCTGGAAGGACACACTGATCGCCATTTTCGACATATTGCTTGCAACAGATACAGGAGGGGCATGGGCTGAACTGCTCAGCGCTACCCTTATAACCGTGGTTGTTATTGTGCTTGTATATTTACTATTGAAAAGTGACCAAGTTGCTGAACAGCATCTGCCGGCATTACGAGACACGCAACACGAACAAGACGGACAGCGCTAAGAGCCTGTCTACAATCTCGTGGTGCCCCTCCAGAATATCCTTATCTTTGTGCCAAAAACAAGTCGGAGTATGATGCATATCGAGACATGGAGAGTGCGAGACGCAGTTTTGCAGCCACAAATCAGAGTGTTCTGGAGAGGGGGAAGATTGTAGACAGGTTCTAACTAGCACCGACGACTAGCCCACCATGACGAACAAACAGCAACAAAACCGGCACGTGCGCACGTCGCGACAGGAACAGGAACAGATGATGCGCAGAGGCATACTAACGGTGTTCCTGCTGTTGTATGTCGGAGTAGGATACTACTCTGCAATTTCCGGTACATGGTCAAGTGTGGGCATTGCGCTGCTTTGTGTAGCACTATCGTATATACCATCCATAGTGCACGCACACTGGAACATAAGAACACCGAACACACGCCTGCTATGGTATCTCGTACTCATCACAAGCTCGCTCGTGATGGGTGGTATATTCAACCTCTACGAGCAACTCTGGTGGTGGGACCTTCTCGTACACACGTACGCAGGAGTCGGCATTGCGACGATCGGACGCACCGAACTGATAAACCACATGGACCTGCACACACAACACGCACAGTTGCTTGTGTACAGCATGGCACTTCTGCTTACCTTAGGGCTATCAGCTGCATGGGAGCTGTACGAATTTACCGTCGATCCATTCACAGCTCGCACAATGCAACCCCACAACACAGACACCATGCATGACCTGGCTGGAGCAGTCGTTGGTGCACTTTTTATACTTGTCCTACATGCTCACCATAAAAGAAAAAAGACCGTTGATCATGAAAAGGACACAACCTAATACACACCAGTACCCTAGACAGAAGCTGAAAACGCTGGACACTTCATGACAGGTTCATCAGCAAAGCGATAGTATGTACGTCATACACGCAAAGCATTATCAGCGGTCATGGAATGGTCATGGAATATCACTTCTAGAGACTATTCACTACACTAACCAACAATATCATGGAACAAAAAACAAATACCCCCGAACATGATGCACAGAGCGACATGCAAGAACATGGACCCAACGAGGAAGCGCTCACACAACATCACAACTCTACGAAGCAAACGATTGCAAATAAGGCACACGCCATCACACACACGGCAAAACAGACCGCGGAAGACCACAGATTCGCTACGGCAGCGATTGCGGCAACCGCTACGGCTGGCATACTTGGTGCGCTCTATTACGTGAACACAAAACACAGCGACCAGCGCACACGTGGTGTGCGAGAGCGGCTACGGGATGCCCACGATTCCGCACGAAACCACGCTGACCGTGCCAAGACGGCTGTTACCGGTGCGTACCAACATACGAAAACACACGCACAAAACGCACGCGCACACGCAGCGAGCGGCGAACACAGTGCTTACGGTGATGACGCATTTGTAACACAAGAGGACTTTGAGGACATACTCTACGATGCGAAACAGGCAGGAAAACACGTCCTTGTCATGATGGCGGAACGCTTGCGTGCGACTGATACGACCGCAGAGTCTCAGCAGGCAATAAAAGACGGATTGCGTGATGTTGCCAAAGGCGCTTTACACGGCGCAGTCCATGGCACCCGTGTATCTGCTGCACACACACATGCATAGCACAAGGTCACAGAGTTATCAACGCAGCACACAATAAGCAGCCGTACGAATACAGAGATTCGTACGGCTGTTGTTACGTCGGCAATTGACACTCGTGCAGTGCACGATACGCCTCAAATACAAGGAGTCGGGTTAGCATGCGCCGAGCATCATCCCGAGCTAGTATCTCGTCGCGATCATGCAAGCTGTTTAGTGGTAGCCAGAGCACCGGTGCTTCCGGCTCAACAGCACCAACAGGTACCCTCGACTCTGCTTGGGCAATGTATACAGTATGCGCTCCCCCCATTACCTTATCTGGGAACTCTACAAGATTCCTCGCAATACAGTGCCTTGGCCCACAAAAGCTAATACCGATCTCTTCTTGCGCCTCTCGTAGCGCAGCTTCCAATGCATCCTCGCCTGGATCGACGGCACCGCCCGGGAAACCGAGGAGCACGTTAGCCACCGCATACTTTGGCTCTCGTAGCATTCCTACATACGCCCTACCCTGTTCACGCAGCACGGGGATGATGAAGCTATAACACTTCTCGCGTCGGTCAATGACCGCCATCGCCTCATCACCCACCCGAACGTAGGGCTTCCCGGACTCAGTCGGGTCATCAATACGCACCTCGACTCCCGTCACCTTAGGTCGACACTCTTCCGGCACCTGCTCAAGGGGAACCTCTCTTTTCTCGGTCACATGTACCTCCTGTTGCGGTGTACTTATACCACTTGTTACTGTACAACACTACAGAAGTGTTGTCGAGATACTTGCAGGTAACCCCACAAACCTTCACATCGTCATCACGAGGAGTGAAACGGAGTTGGTCTGCCCGCCTGCACGGGCGAACCGCTCATAAAAGCTTCTCGCAAAGACAGCACAATTGGTACTAAGTGGTTTGAGCGGGTACACGTGCAGTTACGAACGAGATGTCACTGCGTGCTCTACCCATGCATCAAGTGCCCAAGTGCTCGACCACGCCTTATCTTCTCCTAACCCGGTTGCTACATCTATACCGAGTGCTTCATACGTTTCTTTGTCTCTGATGTTAGCACCCGAACGATCACCACCCTTGCCATACACATCGGGCCTGATCACCTGCACTGCCCCAAGAACACCCATTTCCTGACTGGTCTCGTATGGCACCACAATATCTACATGTGAGATGGCACTGACGATAAGCGATCGAGTGGTGAGGTCTTGAAACGGCTTACCTTTTTTTTGGCGCAAGAACCAATCGCCGTTAACAATTACAATGAGTGTATCTCCGAGCATTTTACATTCGCGAAGACAACTGATGTGTCCGGGATGAATTGGGTCATACCCACCACCAGTCGCCACGACTCGACCTAGCTCGCTACGGATAGCAGCGACCTCCTCGGGTAGCACAATTGGCGCACCCAACGTCATGCGACGCGTGTATGTGTGGTTACCTTGCTGCGTGTGTTCAATTTTTTGTTGTATGTTTTCTGCTTTCATGCACTATATATACTAGAATAGAATAGCTGAGTATTGCATGAAGTTGAGTTGGCATACAGCAGCACCCAGAACTTGAGAGGTTTTGGTCGTGAGCAACTGCACAGCCATTGTCGCCATCGCGGAAAATGAGACCGCAGCCGTCCGCCCGCCTGTACGGGCGGACCGCTCGTCAAAGCTTCTCGCTGTGACGCACGTTTTGTACGGTTTGCAGTGGGTCTGAGCAGTTACGGTCATAGCTATGTACACTACAATTATTTTGTGTTATAGCGTGTCTATACGACACCCACATGAAAGGCCCGTGCCGACACTCATCTGCATTTCCGCACAAGCAACGCCACCTTGCCGCACAACAAAGGCATATAATAAGTAGAGCATGGCTGCATGAACAACGGCTTCACCTGTATGCACCTACCATTGCCACCCCCTCCTTGTGTTGACACACACATTCCGTAGTATCAAAAGCAAGCGATTGACTGACACCTACGCACAAGCACGGTAACGTCTGCCTGGAAGCTCCATCACATGAAAACTAACAACACCGGAAACACACCCAGAACTACAGCTGCAGATGCCGTCTCAGCAATGCGTACTTACTCGAACGTGCGATGGGCTGTCTTGTGGAGTAGCATGTTCTTGATCGGCCTCATCGGACACGCGTTACTCGCCGAAGAAAACTCTTTGCAACCATTCTTGTGGCCGATAGCAGGCATCGGATTTGCAGCGGCATACATACTTGGTGTTCGTGCATGGCTCCCTATCTCGCTTGCATACATAGCACTGCTCCTTGCATTGCCTGCACCCTGGCACATGGTGCACGTACTTACGACCGCAACGCTCGCAACCAGCAGTGTGCTACAGGCGCTTGTGGCTGGCGCCATTCTGCGTCGTTACTCCTTTTCAGGTACATTTCGTAGTATTCAAGACGCGTTACTTGTGACAGCAGTCGCCGTCTTTGTACCGATCATCGCACCCACCATAGTGACGCTCACCTCCCTCTTTGCTGCGGGACATGGAGGCCCTTGGAACGAAATCCAAGACTGGGTCTTATCCTACGGGGTCAGTGTATCAAGCGTCTTCGTGTTCCTACCGCTTGTAAGTATGCTCATGCTTGATCCACCCAAGGTACAGCTCCCAAAGCAGCAGCTGTGGGAAGGCGTGACTGCATTTTGCCTCGTTATACTGACCGCAGGGACTCTGTTCTCATTTACCACCTACCTGCCGGTCTCAACCGGCTATGCACTGCTCTATGTACTTACCGGTGCTCTTTTGTGGATCGCGTTACGTTTCGGTACCCACACAACGATAGTCGCGGTGAGTCTTACTACACTCGTGGGAGTGGTCAGTGTCGTGATGCAGCTACCAACTACGGGCACTGAACTTTCGGAAGGCACCTTCCAACTAGCCCTGCTTACCAGCATCATTTCACCGATACTCTATACCGCGTGCGGACTGAGCGAAGAACGTAACCATGCGATTCGCGCATTAGCCCGTCGCACCAACGCTCTTGAACGTTCAGTTGATCGCCTGTCTGATGAAGACCGTTCAAAAGACGAGTTTATTGCTATGCTCGGCCACGAGCTGCGCAACCCACTTGCGGCAATTCTTAGTGCGCTCGAACTTATGGAGGCACAAGACGTTACTCGCACACTGCGTGGACAAATCGCAAGCATCCAAACACAGTCTCAGGCCATGCGTACACTGCTGGACGATCTGCTTGACGTAGCGCGTATACGACAACGGCGATTTCATGTCGAAAAACAGTACATCACTCTCCACTCCATCTTAGAACGACCATTTGAAATCGGGCACGTGCTGGCAAAGGGCGCAAAGATTAGGCTGCAGGTCGCGACGCCTGCAGAACAATGCTGGGTGTACGGTGACCAGCTACGCTTGGAGCAGGCTGTATCAAACCTGATCACGAATGCAGTGAAGTATACGCCGTCGGGCGGCACGGTACGAGTACACGCAACACTCAATCCCAACTCAGTGCGAGTATCAGTATCAGATACCGGTGCAGGTATCGCAAAAGAACGACTGGAAACTATTTTTGGACTTTTCCACCAAAACATCAAAGCTAAGCACAGCGAGCATGCGCATGGGCTGGGACTTGGTCTGTGGCTGACCAAGCGATTTGTTGAGATACACAAAGGCATTGTAACCGCCACGAGCCCCGGTATCGGCAAAGGGAGTACGTTTACAATAGAACTGCCAAGAATACCGGACGAACGCATTGCGAAGATCCAGGCCGCAGACAAACAAAACAGCACGCCAGAAGATACGGGCACGTACCACATACTCCTCGTAGATGATAATGAAAGTGCTGTAAACAGCTTGGCTCAATTATTACGTCTTCATGGACACAGCACAACCACGGTCTACACAGGCACCAAAGCCATTGAGGCTGTGAATGCAGATCAATTCGACGTAATACTCCTTGATATCGGACTACCCGACATGGATGGTTTCGATGTCGCAGGCACACTGCGCACTAACGGGTTTGAAGGCATCATTGCTACACTAACCGGATATGGTCGTGATTGGACGGATGCACACAAACAAGATGGGGTGATCGATATAGAACTAACAAAGCCCGTGAGTATCACCGATCTCGACGCAGCCTTTAGGACGATATCGCACTAACCTAGAACCTGTCTACAATCTCGTGTACCCCTCCAGAATATCCTTATTTTTGTGCGAAAAACAAGTCGGAGTATGCTGCATATCGAGACATGGAGAGTGCGAGACGCAGCTTTGCAGCCAAAAATAAGGGTGTTCTGGAGAGGGGGAAGGTTGTAGACAGGTGCTTAGGTAGAGAGCTCGACACTATCACCTTTCCACCCCACATGGGACACGCATGGTCACTGTAGTCCCTGCCCCCTTTTTGCTCGAAATATGCAACGTGCCACCATGCATCCTCACAATCTCATGTGCCACTGACAAACCAAGGCCAACATGTCCCGCTTCACGACATCGATCTTTGCTTACTCGATAGAATGGATCTGTCACATGTGGTAGATCTTGAGCTGCTATACCTTCACCCTGATCAGAAACCACAATGTCTACCAACCCTCCAAACCCTGGGACTTTTGTAACGCTACATGTTACTGTCCCACCTTGCGGTGAGTACGAAAGCGCGTTATGAAGGACATTGTTCAACATTGTTTGAAGTGCGTTTTTGCTACCATGCACACACACTGACCCAACAGCCCCACTATCCAGTACGACACCTCGCTCTTTCGCGAGGGCAGCGTGCATGTGCTGCGAAGCAGCTACGAGCTCCTGCACGGAAACATCTTGATGTTCTACCTGCCTATACTTGCTCAATGAGGTAAACGTAAGCAAATTGTTCACCACATCACTGATACGGTCAACATGTCCATCCTGCTCTTTCAGCATGCCGTACACTTCGCTGTTCGATGCATGCTGCATCATTCCCACCTCAACGGCAACTTTTAACGTAGCAAGTGGGTTCCGTACCTCATGTCCCATATCTGCAATGAACCGCTTCTGAGAACGAAGTGCTTGTGCAATAGGTTGCATAGTGACGTATGTCAGCACAATACCAAATAGCAACAGGAGCGCCACGACCACTCCAACAAGTACCTGGGTCTCGCCAGACAGTAGCTGAAATCCGGACAACGAGTACGCAACCGCGGCACCAGCGTCAGCCTGAAGCGCAGCCTGCTCCAACACGTACGCTTGCGTGTCATTCTGCACACGGAGCAATGTGTACCAACACAAAACACAGAGCAATACAAAAAAAGCAACGTATAATACGCTGAGTCGTATCACCGAGTGGAATACAAGATCAGATCGATACCTACCCCACAACCCGATACCCCACACCACGCACCGTCTCAATAGACGTAGTGGACTTGGCGCGTGTAAGTTTTTTCCTGAGGTTTTTAACATGTACGTCAATTACATTACTGAATGCAAGATACTCAAAATCCCACGCATGCTCAAGCAGTTCATCTCGCGTGATTACACGCTCAGCATTTCGCAGCAAGTACTCAAGTAGCATATATTCCTTGAGTGTTAGGTCAAGTTGCGTGTCGAACACGTATGCAGCATGCTGCGCGGGTTGTATACGAATGTCCCCCGCCGGAGACGCAAGCTCTCGTACCACCGTATTTTGCGGTCGCCTAAGCAGCGCGGTAATGCGTGCCTCTAGTTCTCCAAACGAGAACGGCTTAGTAAGGTAGTCATCAGCACCTGAGTTTAGTAATTCGATCTTGTCTTCTGCTTCCGCACGTGCACTCAAGACAAGAATGGGGGTGGAAATACGCTCCCTGCGTAAGCGGTCACACACCTCGTGGCCTGATTCGCCCGGCAGCATAAGATCGAGAATGATCAAATCGTACGCATCCCTATACAGCAACACCCTGTGTATCGCCTGCCGACCATCACCGAGCATATCTACTGCATATCCTCGATTTTCCAACCCCTTCTTAAGTAGTGTTGCAAGTCTATGTTCATCTTCTACAACTAGTAGTTTCATATATCACAGTACACATTAGCTACGCTTGTCTCAATGATACCTCGACCAGCATGAAGTGTATATGAAGTCTCAGCACTATTGTCTACATCGCAACAACCACCACGCAGGTGCGTAGTGGCTATTGTGTTCGCAGTGTAATTCACACCACCTTTCTCCTACATGCCTCCTATCAGAAGAAGAGGTTCAGAAGCAACAGTATCACGACGGCACCGATAACTGCCCAGAAGAATGAAGCAATCGACGTGGGACGCTCAGCGCCATCAGCCGAGCTCGAGCCGATCTTGTCCGCAATAAAACCACCCACAAATGCGCCTGCAACACCGACAAGAATATTTCCCACTATGCCAAGTCCGGCAGCATCACCAGTAAAAATGCTGGCCAGCCACCCGGCCAACCCTCCGAACAGTACCCAGAGGGCAGTGTTCATGAGCATGCTCGTGCCTGAGCCACGATCTTCTGTAGAATGTGTTCCTGTGTATGCCATACTAGTTTTAGCAATGTTAAGACTACTAATAGGCCGTTGGTCTAACCTAATCACAGATACCTCAAGCTGGTTGTGTGTGACCATCAAAGCAAACAGTACTGTCGGCTTTAATGTTGTCGGCCTTGTGCTCCCACGACCCAGTATGTACGTATGAGAGTGAAGCTACGATGAATACGTAGCCAATACCACAGAATGATCGTGAGAAGCACTCGGCTTCATGTTTTATTCACCATTAGTTCAGTATAGTTTACTAGTATACGGTTGGTGCTTGGCACAGAGGTGCGGGCAACAACCAGTTTGCGCGTTGCGTTGCTCACAGCACGTTTGAGCAACATTTATCAAGATAACAGCAAAAATCATGGATAATACAACAGCATTTGTGGCATGGGTTGCCCTCATTACATCTATCGTAGCACTTCTGCTCGGATGGATGGCGTTCAACCGCTCCGGTGTCGACGTAGAAGCACTAGTTCAACGTGAAGTTACAGAGGCAACAGCTGAAATTGATCAGCGATATGAAGCGCTCGAAGAGCGGGTACGTAGCAGTACTTCAGACACCCTTCGGGACGCCGCACGAGACGTAGAGACCGACGATCGATAGACTCACGGTATTCCATCGCTTCAAGACACCGCCGCCGGCAACACAGCGTGGCGACACCTCACCACACTAACACCCGGTCACCTCCGGGTGTTAGTTTTTGCGTGGAGACACTGTTGCCCAAGCTTAATGCGAACTTCATACACCATCCGTAGTATTGGCGAACAGAGCGTGCGGTAATTGTCTACAGAGCGTCGACAACACCCAAAACCGCACGCTGTCATGTTCCTTACAACGTGGAGTAAAAGCGATGAGCAAGATTGCAGCAAGCAACCAAGGTTACGTCCAGCACGGTATAGGTTTCGTAGGCAGTGCTGTGGCACGAGCAATACATGAGCGATACCCGGATATGCATGTCTGTGGCGTCGACGTGAATCAACGTGCGATTGAATCGCTCTGTGCGTATGGTATTCCCGCATGTGAGACAGCAGATGTCTACCGGTATCGAGAGTACGAGGTGCATGCCGTAAGCGTCCCCACACCGCCCGGTGACGGAAAGTGGGGGTATGACCTTACGACACTCACTACTACACTGCGCATGCTCGGTAAGCGGGTTTTGCGAAACACAGACAGGTACAAGCTGATCATCATTCGCAGCACTGTGTATCCAGGTACTACCGAGGAGGTGTTGCTACCAACTCTCGAAGCGGCAAGTGATAAGCGGTGTGGTAGTGATTTTGGGTTGGTGTACAACCCTGAATTCCTGGCACAAGCAACTGCGTATGAAGATGCACTAGATCCACCCCTCATTGTATGTGGCTGCAGTGACGACCATGCGTACGAACGTTTCTGTAGCTACTTTGATCGGTTCCCGTGTAGCATTGTTCGTCTACCGAGCTACAAGGCTGCAGAGTCGTGCAAACTGAGCAACAACGTACTTAATGCCACCACGATCGCTCTCGTGAATGAGCTCAGAGACACATTTGAGAGCGGCGGAATGGAAAACGAAGAGGTTGATGCGGCATTGCTTGCACTACAGGATACAGCATTCGCAAAAACAAAGCCCACATACGCCCTGGAACGTAGAGGTCCCTACGGCGGTGCATGCCTCCCGAAAGAAATGCATGCCATAAGGACGGCAGCTCGCGCGCGTGGGATCACTCCTCAGATCGTACAGTCTGCAGATGAGGCGAACACCGACATGAAACGAGAGATCGATGCTGAACACGAGATAGTCGAAGACACACCCAAGAAGGCGGTGAAGCACTAAACCTTCGCTACGCACGCTAGGTTTGGCGCCCATACACGGGCGCCATTTTTATACCACAAGAACTAAGCAGCAACTCACTATGCGCCAATACGCACAAGCACCTATACCACATGCACATCAATCAGGAGGCACCTGCGTTACTCACGGTCGTATGCTTTGTATTGCTGCAGTCTTGACAGTCACTATTCTCACGATGGTAGGCATCATCACTGCTTCCACAAGCCTTCTGCTTGAACAACAACCCGGAACACACCTAACAGACGATGCGCATGGTGCTATCGCGACGTCGAGTATCAACACACCCCCCTGCTGTCCTCACTGCACATGCTCGGTTTCGCAAGACGCCGCACAACGACGTTGGTACACACGCACCACAACCACGCACATAGCCCACGAGAATCTTAAACCACTCAACACCAGTGCGAATAATCTGCTTTCCGTAAGCAATGAGTTGCGCATCGTCCACTCTGATGACAGAAAGTCCTTAGGCTACACTGGCCAGCGCAAAATACTCATGCAGGATGATGGGACGGTGATTGTCGGGTATCGCAGACGCTTTAACGATGTATATCAGATATTCACCTCGGCACTCATACCGCAGCACGGGCAGACATATACAATACAGAATGATATATGGCCGGTAAGCGATGACCAGTTGCGCGTTACACAACGTGTACCTGCCCTCGCTGAGGATCCCTGGAACACAACACACCTCCTGTGGTACGGATCTAGTAATGCAGAACAAGAGAACGCCCGTCAGATACACTATCGACGTCTTAGTGACACACACATGAGTGAAGGTGACGTCATCTCGTACGTTACCGGGTACGCCCCGTGGTCAGAATACTGGCAAGAACATCCAACAATCGCAACCGGCAATCCGGGCATGCTCTACGTCGCATGGGAAGGACGTGATGCAGAACATCGAAATCAGCAAATAAAGTTTTCTGTATCAGACAATAATGGTCGTACTTGGTCACAATGGACCAACGTACGACCTGACGGCGAGCATACCTTCTCTCGCCCTACCCTACTGTACGACGAAGATCGTGGGCGCTTGTACCTCTTTGCGTACGGAAGCGGAGCGACCACGCACGACAGCAACCAGGTGCAGTACACAACATCTTCAGATGACGGTGCGACATGGAGCTCGTGGACATTGCTCTCCAACGGCGTATACGACGCCCGCCACATCACAGTGACGCACCTTGGAGGCGAACCACTGGTGGTCTATCGAGCACAGCAGAAAGAGGGCGGACCAACACAGATAATGTACAACCACTTTAAAGACGGTGCACCGACAAGATCGACCCGAATCCATGCATCGCAACACTATCAGTTTTTCCCATCAGTGATTGCTGCGCATGCTCTGAATACGTTCTGTGTCGCATGGATCGAAGAAGATACCTCTTCCGACTTCCCTAAGGATGATCCAAGTGACGGGGATATACTACTTGGCTGTAAAGAGCCCGCACAGCAATCTGATACGTTCACCGTCTACAACCTCACCCCGACAGGTTCACACCTGTACCCATCACTCCCCATTGAAACTTGGATGCAACAATTCCCCGTTGTCTACTACGACGACGACAACGGGGAGCTTATTGGACGGTTTGTTCGGCTGCGCGCTGTTGTTCGTGACTAGCTAGCTCGCGAAACACCAGGTGACATTTGCAGAAGTATCGCCACGGGTATTGTTATCTGTGCGATTGCTGCAGTTCACTTGCTGCTTGTCACGCATCACCTTGTATCCGTACTGTTCATTACTGTGTGCGACGTTGCGCCGTATCACATTCATTTCTCCGTAGTCATGCAGTATGCCCTCCGCAGTACGTATACCCGCATCACCACCAAAACGGAATCCTGACCCAGCATTACCATACGACGCGTTATCCAAGACGGTATTACGATCTCCGCGCACATTTATCGCCCCCGAGTTGGCATCTGAGGCACCGTACACCGTATTAGATCGCACTGTGGTATATGAGGCATCCTCCTTCACGTCTACACCCTCGGTCACGTCATAAATAGTATTGCCCTCAATAATGTTGTGTACGGAGGCGTCCGGACTGTTTCCGTTCTTTTCACGCTGTTCAGGTGCGGTTCCTATGTAGATACCTTCTCCGTTTCCACCATGCAATCGTTCATATGGCGACGTTGCACCACAGAAATGTATTGAATTCCCAGCAATAACGTTATGTGTTGCAAAGTACCGAACACGAACACACTCGTTCTCTCCATGATGGATCTTATTGTTGCGCACTGTCACATGCGAAGCACCTTCGATCCTGATGCCTTCTCGAAAATTGCGAACCTCAAACCCTTCAAAGACATAGTTGGAGTGTTCAAACCGTGGGGCGTTGCGCTTCCAGTCAAGATCAATGACCGCTGCACCTGTCTGTGCCGCACGAATAATTATAGGCGCACCGCTTGCACCTGCTCGCTGTGTGGTGAACGTATCACGGTACACACCCGGAGCCACCAGCACCACATCACCTGCGCGCGCCACCGCAAGCGCATCCTGAATTGTGCTATATGGATCATCGTCGGTGCCGCGCGCAACATCACGCCCATCCACCGCAACATGATGAACAGCCCCTTCTGACCCCACAGATTCATCCTCCTGTGCCTCAGGCACCTCAGCACGGTCTTCTATACGGACCACTTGTATTCTATCGAGCGTTGTTAGCTCTCGTCCCGAAAATGTGAGCACGTGCTCCCCCGCCTCAAGTGCATACGTTCCCGTTGGGTTGTCTTCCGTGGTAACAACAGACCAGTTCCAAGATGCTGTGTTCGGCACATGCCACACGCTCAATGCCTGATCGCCTATCCCGAACAAAAATGAGTCGTGTCTACGATCTGGCGCGACTGTCTTTGCACGCACTTCGTACATGCCTGAAGTTGGGGCATTAAACACAAACTGCGCAGATCCTTCATACTTTGACTCTGCCACGATGCCGTTGATGCCAGCTATCTCAACGACGCGCATGCCATCCAGTGTTGCATCCTCTGCCTCAACATCAGCCACAATCGTGGCCGCCACAAGTGGAGACATCGGTGCCACTGCAACAATGAAGGCGGCGGCACCCGCAACAATAGGCACTAATGAACTTTGGCTCTTTTTCATGTACAAACAATGTTATGGTAATCGTAATCGAGTGCAGCTTACACTCGAAACTCGTCATACAGTATAGGCCCATAAGTTGACGCATCAATCTATACGTGCTATTTGCGCAATGAAAATGACTTCATGGGTAGTGCGGTGCAAAAAAATGGCCTGATTATGCTGCTGTTAGGGTGAAGATGTTGTGAAGCACACCAGGACTACGTACAACAAACACACGCAAACATACCTTGTGCGCACTTGTCTTCATGCACTGTTCACGCACGTACTGGTATATATAGAGGACGTGTACACCACATACACCATACACCGCCGGCGAAGCGGTTCGTACATGTACACACTAAGGTACACGTAAGAAACAGCATGTGGTCACCACGGTAACCATACACGTACACGCATGATCGATATTGCACAAACCCACGCAGCATACCTACTGCTGCTTGCCCCACTCGGCATCGTGGGTCTTTGGCGTTGGAGTATATACTTGTTCAAAGTACGTAAAGCGCGACACTACCGACCTATCCGGCCTCGATCCACGTCACCCACAGCAGAGACCTCTTTTGTTGTGCCGGTGTACAACGAAGAACCCGAACTGTTCGAACAAGCACTTCACACTTGGATTCGTGCCCTACCACACGAGATCCTCCTTGTTATCGACAAGAGTGATACCGCATGCTACCAGACCGCGCTCGCCGTTCGCAGCACGACCACTGCACGGATACGCATCATGCGCACACCCAGAAAAGGCAAACGGGAAGCACTTGTCGACGGTATACGATCAATTAAAACGCCGTTCGTTGTTCTCATAGATAGTGATACGCTCTTTTCGGACGACGTCATGCCTGCCCTACTTGCCCCGTTTGCCGATCCACGCATTGGGGGTGTTGCACCGCGACAGCAGGTCTGGAAACCTAAAACGATCGCACAGCGGGTTTACCACTTGCAGCTTGAAGAACGGTACGAGGTGGAAATGCCGTTTCTTGATGTGGGTGGTCTGAGTACGACCTGCATTTCCGGACGCACCGCTGCATACCGAACAGAGGCAATTATCGACCACCTCGATAAGCTTGAGCATGAATATTTCCTTGGAATGCGCTGCGTGTCTGGGGATGACAAGTGTCTCACGCGGATCGTGCAGCACACGGGATGGCTTGTGAAGTACCAGGACAACGCACTTGTATGGACACATGCCGCTCCTGGAATTCTCACCTACTTGAAGCAACGGTTACGCTGGACTAGAAATACCTGGCGGTCAGACCTCACCGCCCTCATCGTTGAACGGGACTGGGTGTACAAAAACAAGTACCTCGCACTTCACGTGCTTGATCGATTTATACAACCGTTTACACTGCTCTTGGGACCGATCTTCTTCGTGCTCGCGCTAGTGACGGGCTTCTACCTCGCAGCAGCTCTCTTTTTGCTTTGGATCTTCACGACACGGATACTTAAGCTAAGCACTCACATAGGCAGACACCCACGCACGCTCTTCATTGTGCCACACTACATAGTTCTCACCTATGCGATTGCACTGCTGAAAGTTTTTGCACTATTTACGCTCTGGAAGCAGGGCTGGATCACTCGCTGGGACAAGGGTAGACTAGCCCCTGCATCTGTTCTGCGCATACTGGCTGAAAAGGTTCTACCAATATCAGCAACAGCGGCAACGGTTGTATTCTTATCATACGGAGTCGCAGGCATATACAACGCCACACTACTGGCTGCAATGTCGAATACCACATACAAGCCCGACACGGTAACACCTGCAGAAGCCCGCGCAAACGCAACAACACTCGAAGAACACATACGAAACCCGGACGTGTACCGCCCACATGAAATGCGTCACGGCGAAACACTGCAACTCATTGCACAACGATACAACGTCGTACCGGGTCGCATACAAACACCCAACGGTGTTACGCCGGGCAGTGTCGTACAAATTCCGATAGCCGCACTGCGGGTACCAAACAGCGTAGATGAACTAAAAGAACGCCCCACGTCGAGCATTACCTACATCCCCTTTTTAGATACTGCATCAACCGCACAAACACGGTTCATCGGAACGCAGAACATAGTGCGTCTTACTGGCGCAGGTACCGCAATCAGTATAGAGGAGGTGCTTGATTGGCTTGTGGAACAGTACGGTACGAGACTTGCATCCAAGGAACGTGAGGGGGTCTGGCTTCTCAACACCAGTATTCAAGTAGAGCGTGACGTAACGCTATTCTTCAGCGGTGATGAGGTCGAGTGGTTGAAAATGCACAGTAACGCAGAGTACTACACCTGGATCGCTTCATTTGACGGCACGATACATATTGAAGACACCAAGCTCACGTCATGGAACCCGAAGACGGACACGTACGATACTGAATACGCACAGGACGGACGCAGCTTCCTGCTTGCAAAAGGATCCGGTCGGTTGGATATCCTTAACGCAACAATCGGACACCTTGGTTACCACCGTGTTGCAGAGTACGGCAGAGGCTACCCGTTTGGTGGTAGCTATGGCCTATCTTGGAAAAATGAGGATGGGTATTTGGACAAAAAGATCCTTACCGGCAACCTGATAAACTCCGAAGTTCATAACAACTACTTTGGTGTCTACACATATGGCAGCACCGGCAGCATTATGCGGGGCAATGAAGTACATAGCAGTGTAGAGTATGGATTTGATCCCCACGATGACTCTACGTACCTCATACTCGAAGAAAATCATGCGCACTCGAATGGAAATCACGGCATCATTACTTCCAAGCGGTGCCATCACAATATCTTCGTGAACAATGAGAGCAATCAAAATGCACTGCATGGAATCATGCTCGATCAGCTTTCAGACAAAAACGTCATCAGAAACAATGATCTACACAACAATGAGGACGGTTTCGTCGCACTAGACTCACACGGCAACTACGTGCTG
>JGI12109J20283_12512717_pt1 | contig 41126 bp, 32 predicted proteins | sample ElkSlonscriptome_12_FD_20283 | JGI IMG/M metagenome (IMG submission 20283)
CTGGGGTATGGATTGGTGTGCGTACTCCAACCATACCACCAGGGATGTGGTGTGTCTGCATGCGATACGCATGGGTAAAGTAAAATGGTCATCTCTGAAACCATGTCTAACAAAGTCGATCTGGCTGCGCATGGCGAAAAACTCATGGTGCTGTTTGGTGCGCCTGTGGCCCACGAGGATGATCCGCTGCGGGCGGTACGCTGTGCCCTGGATCTGCAAACTGCGCTGGGCGCGGCCAACGCCGCGATTGCAACCCTGTTACACGATACCGCCGGCACGACCGGAGATGCTGCGGCGCAGCCGATAGCGCTGCGGCAGCGCATCGGCATCAACACGGGAACGGTGTTTGCCGGACGGGTTGGCGGCAGCCGGCGGTACGAGTACAGTGTGATGGGACCGGCCGTCAACCTGGCCGCCCGCCTGATGGATGCCGCCGGCGATGGCGAGATCCTGCTCTCTCCCGCCACGCGCCTGGCGGTGCTGCACCAGATCGAAATTGTTGACTGTCCGCCGTTGCAGCTCAAAGGCATGGCTGCGCCGATTGTGCCTGGACGTGTGCTACGGGCACAGTCGGACTGGTCGCCGCTGCGTACGATTATGCATGCGCCTACGCATGCACTGAGTCCGGCACCGTTGATTGGTCGGGAGAGTGAACTGGTGCGCCTACTATCCGAGGCGGTTGCGGCTCTGCGGGGGCAGGGGCGCGTGCTGGCGCTGGTGGGTGAGGCCGGGATTGGCAAAACACGTCTGGCGGCGACGCTCCTCCAGCGTCTGTTGTGTTCACGCGGAACAGACTCAGCGGATGCGGCGGTTCCGGGGTTTCAGCTCTATGCCGGGGACTGTCAGGGATATGAGCAGCATACGCCCTACAGCGCCGTCCGTGGCCCGCTCCGCCGCTTGTTTGGCCTGCCCGCCGGTGATTGGGACGATGTTGACCGGGTGCAGATGCTCTGTGCGGCGCGAGTGACGCAGTATGCGCCCCAACTGGCGCGCTTCACGCCGCTGCTGGGTGACCTGTTTGGTCGCACATTCCCCGAAACACCGCTGACGCGCTGGTTGACGACCGGCCAGCGCCATGACCGGCTGCAGCAACTGCTGGTTGCCGTCTTCCTGGGGGCGGCGGCCCAGAAACCGTTGTTGCTGCGCCTGGAAGATATTCACTGGGCCGATGCGTCCTCGCTGGAACTGCTCCACCGGCTCGCTGCGGCGATCACCCGGGTGCCGCTGCTGCTGCTGCTGACCTATCGCCCCGATCCGCCGGTCGCCGAGACATGGGCGGAACAGATGACTACCACGCGTATGCTCCTGTCGGAACTATCGTCGCGGGATAGCGCACTGCTCCTGACCGCGCTGCTGGGCAACCAGCCCCAGGCCGAGGTTGTAGCGTTGCTGGAACGCACCCAGGGTAATCCGCTCTTCATTGAAGAACTGGTGCGGGCGCTGCTCGCCTCGGGCGCCCTCGAGCGGACGGACCAGGGTGGCCGGCACTTAACCAGCAGCTTTGACCAGGTAGTGATTCCCCAGAGCATCGAGGGGTTGCTGCTCTCCCGCCTGGATCGGCTGGATGCAGAGCAGCATGAGCTTGTCCAGATCTCGTCGGTGATCGGGCGACGCTTTGAGTATCTGCTGGTGGCATCGACGTATGATCAGCCGGAACTGCTTGAGCAGCAGATCGGTGCGCTGATTACGGCCGATATTGTTGTTGCCGAGCAGCAGCAGGACGCAGAGAATCCCGCCGATCAGATGGCGGAGGGTTCATCAACTGCGCCGGCCTATCGCTTCCGCCATAACCTGTTGCGCGATGTGGCCTACGAGAGCATTCTGTATGCGCGACGGCGCGAATTGCACCGGCGCGTGGCCGAGTCGCTCGAGGCGCTGCATGCCACCAACCTTGATGAGCATCTGGCGCTGCTGGCGCGGCACTACCTGCTGGCGGAAGCCTGGCTCCCGGCCTTTGATTACCATCTGGCGTCCGGGAGCCAGGCGCAACAGCGCTATGCCAATCATGCGGCCCTCGCGTTACTGCAAACCGCGACAGAGATTGTTCCGCAACTTCAGCACCTCGCGGCAACCACCGATGGAACGGAGGATCGGCTCCAGCAGATTATCGAAGTCCACGAACGCATCGGCGATATCCATCTGCTGCTGGGTGAGTATGACGCGGCACAGACTGCCTACCTGGAAGCGCTGCGGATCACGCGTGCGGCAGCCGCAAGCCGGGATGACGCCGGGCAGCTTACCTCACTGATTGTGCGGCTGCACCATCACATTGCCGGCGTGCAGGAGCGGCGCGCCGATTACCAGAGTGCTTTTACCTGGCTGGGCTATGCCATTGAACAATCCACTGCCGCCCCGATTGAACTGGGGCGCTGTTTCCTGCTGGCCGCCGGGATCTATCAGCGCCAGGGGCAGTATGACCATGCGTTGGATTGGACGCAACGCGCGCTTCAGGCGTTTGCCGGACAGGAGAGCCGCAACGATCTGGCGCATGCCTACTACTCGCTCGGCGGTACTTATGGCAAACTTGGCCGCACACAGGATGCCGTGGTCGCCATTGAACAGAGCCTGCGATTGTATGAGGAGACAGGCAATATTGCCGGGCAGGCCGACGCGCACAATAACCTGGCGAATGTATTGGCGGTCACTGCCGGACGGTTGCAGGAGTCAGCCGTTCACTGTCAGGCTGCGCTCGAACTGAAAGAAGCTATCGGTGATACGCATGGACAGGCGGTTATGGCAAATAATCTGGGCGATCTTAAACGCAAACTGGGCGCATACGACGAAGCCATGCACTACTTTGGCCTCGCGCTTGAGCAGTTCACCCGGCTTGGCTCGGATTACGGCGTTGCTGTGCTGCATATGAATATGGGCGCAACCAGTTTACGCCAGGGTGAACTGACCGCCGCACGCCGGCATATTGAGCGGAGTCGCCGCCTGTTTGAACAGTTAGGCTCGGAAGAGTTTCTCCCGGAGTTGTACCAGGTCTATGCGGAACTGGCCCTGACCGAAGCGCAACCCGACACCGCGCTCCGCTGGGCGGAAGAGTCGCTAACGCTGGCCCAACGCCTGAGTGCGCGGGCTGAGGAGGGTCAGATCCGACGTGTACGCAGCCGCATCCGGCAGGCGCTTGGTCAACCCGAGGCGGCATGCGGAGAATTGCGCCAGGCGAGTACCATCTTTCGGGAGATTGACAATTATTCAGCGCTGGCGCAGTGTCTGGAAGAACTGGCCCAGATAACTGTCGATCACGATGAAGCCGCTGCTGCTCGAACCGAGGCGCACTATTTGCGTAGCAGCGACCTTCCCCCGGCATAATCATCAATTCAGCACCCTTGAAGCATAACCAAACCCGCAGACAGGAGTGGAACATGGACTGTCGCTATCCATCCTCCGGGCGTATTGTTCTGAGTGTACTGCTCATCTTCACCACCCTGCTTATCCCGGCGGTGCCCCATCCAACCGTTCAGGCCCGGCCCGATCAGCGCTGCTTTCCCGAAACCGGCTTCTGTATTGCCGGCCGCATTCACGCCTTCTGGGAGCAGCATGGCGGACTGCCGGTATTTGGCCTGCCGATCACGCCCCAGCGGGAAGAGGTGATCGAAGGCCGACCGCGCCAGGTGCAATGGTTTGAACGCAGCCGTATGGAACTGGCACCCGAGAACGCTCCGCCGTATGATGTCCTGCTGGGTCGTCTGGGAAGTGACGCATTACAGCAGCAGCAGCGTGACCCGCAGAGCCTGCCCCGCAGCACGCCACAGGCGGAATGCCGATTCTTCGCGCAGACCGGACAGAATGTCTGTGGGGATCTCCTGGCAGCATGGCAGTCCAACGGCCTGGAGTTTGATGGGCAGCCGGGCAGCAGCGCCGCGGAGAGCCTGGCACTGTTCGGTCTGCCGCTCGGTCCCGCGCAGCCTGAGACGCTGCCGGATGGACAGACACGCACCGTGCAGTGGTTTGAGCGGACCCGCATTGAACTGCATCCACAGAACGCTCCACCCTACCATGTGCAGCATGGGTTGCTGGGCCGCGAGGTCAGCGCCCTCCCGGTTACAGCGCCACCACAACCGGCACAGGAAGATCCTATCACCGCACCACCTGCCGGCTGGCAATCGGCGGTCGATTTAGCGCCCTTCCCGGCGCAACCCGTAACCCGCGCCGCAGCAATACCCGACCCGGCGGGTCTTGCCTGGTACCGCTTTACGATCCCCAATCCCGGTACAACAGTCACGCTGCGCCTGACGGATCTTGCTGATGATCTGGATATGGTGCTGTTTAGTGATCTGAGCCGGCCACCAGAGACAGATGAGGAATTTAGCCTGGATGGGATTACCGACCTGGGGATGATTAACTCGATTGGCGAGCTTGCTGCCATCGGGATGATCAACTCCATCGGGATGATCAACTCCATCGGGATGATCAACTCCATCGGGATGATCAACTCGATAGCGGCCAGTCCCGGCACAACCGATGAGCAGATCGAGGCGTTCCTCTGGTCGCCGGGCACCTACTACCTGCTAATCTTCCCGGCGCAGGGAGCCGCAGCCGGCAGCTACACTCTGCAGGCCAGCGCCATGGTCGATCCCAACCTGGCCGTTCCACCGCCGCTGCCGCTGGCCTACACCACCCCGGCCGGCCCCGATCCCACGGTTGAGGTGCTCTACCTGGTCAACTGGGCACGCATGGCGGCGCTCTATCCCGACCAGACCGACTGGGTGGATCGCACCCGGCGCGCCGTGCAGGATCTGGCAAACAACACACCTCGGGGCGCCGTCATTGACCTGAGTGATCCGACGCTGGTGCCGGACCAGCCTGCCGTCCAGACGCTCTACGCGGAGATGGATGCCAATCCGCGCAACCCCTTCTATGCCAACCGGCTGGCCGAGTCGATCCGGGGAGTCATCTGGCAGGCGCGGGCCGATTTCTACCCGGAGGCGCGTTATCTGGTGCTGGTTGGCGGGGATGCCATCGCGCCCTTCTACCGCGTGCCGGATGAAACCACTCTATCGAATGAACAATCCTACACCGATACCTCGCGCACGCGCAGCAACACACTACCCTACGGCAGCCTCGCCGCCCGTGCCATCCAGACCGACAACTTCTATGCCGATCAGACCGGGATCGGCTGGCGGGGGCGGCAGTTATACCTGCCCGATCTGGCAATCGGGCGGCTCGTGGAGACACCGGAGGATATCACCAATTATCTCGCCGGCTACCTCTACCGTCCACAAACTATTCCGCCGGCGACCAGTCCCACCACCGGCTTTGTGAGCGGCTACGACTTCCTGATCGACCAGGCCGACGCGGTTTCTACACTGCTGAACCGCTTCGGGGTGGATACCTCCGGGCTGATTGGCAATACCTGGAATGCCGACGACCTGAGCGTGGCCTGGCTGGGTGGGACGGTTGACGGCAACCCGGCGACCAATCCGCCACTGGCTTACTACTCGCTCAACGGGCATTTTGAGCACTGGCGCAATATTGCCGCAGATCAGACAACCTATATCACGGCGGATGCAATTTACACCGAGCCGCGCGCGGTTGACTCCTACGGCCTGTTTGATCATGCACTGCTCTACTCCGTCGGCTGCCACTCCGGGTTTACCCTGGATGACCGGGCCGTCGCCGATGCTGCCTTTGCGATAGACTGGCCGCAGGCGATTCTGCGGCAGTCGGGGAACTGGATTGGCAACACCGGCTATGGTTATGGCGACAGCGATCTGATCGGCTACTCGGAGCGCCTGATGCTCTACTACACCGAGGAACTGGGGCGCGACCAGCGTGACGCAGCGGGGCAGTATGTCGGCATGCCGATTGGCACCGCGCTGGCACAGGCGAAGCAGCGCTACCTGCGCGAGTCGGGCATCGGCACATTTGGCCTGTATGACGAGAAGGCGCTACTGGTGGCAACGCTCTATGGTCTGCCCTTTGTGCGGGCCACCGTTCCTACCCCGACGGCCCGGTCGTCCACACCCGCCACGTTTGGTATCCGCGCGCTTCAGCCGACCCCGAATGGTCTGTATACCGACACCCTCACCCTGCGCGTTGGCTACACCCTGACCGATCTGGGCACCCGGGGGCAGATTGCCCGCCTCACCAATGCCGATATTGTGGATGGACCGCAGGGCAGCAGCAGCGTAATGCTTCCCGATCAGCGTGCCCGCAGCGGACGCCCGACCTTCCCCAGCTTTGCCCTGCCGCTGGATCTGGGGAACCGGCAGATCCGGGGCGTCAGCCTGCGCGGTGCCACAAGCGATCAGATCGATGAGTTTAATCCGACCGTCACGCGCCTGGTGACCGACCATGTCTACCTGGAGCAGGAGCCGCCGTTTGATCTAGGCGCAGCCTGGTATCCCGGCGATATTGCGGCCTTTAGTCGCTTTAGCGCGTCGGGTGGCGGCAGTCGCAGTAACCTGCTAGTCACGCCGTTTCAGTATCGCGGCAACCAGGATCGGGGTGACCTGCGCATCTTCCGCGAGATGACGCTTGATGTCTACAGCATCGATCCGGCACAGGCTCCCGCGCCCCTGCGTGAAGATACGCTGGCTCCCTACATTCGCTCCGTGCAGCAGAGCCGCGGGCCGGGGGGCGGTGTACAGGTGGTGGTTGCGGCCACCGACAACCTGGGCGTGGTGCGCGTCGATCTGCTGGCAGAACAGAATGGCAGGTGGCGCAGCAGCGAGTTGCGTCCGGTGGGCAATGACCGCTGGACCGGCATTGTACCGGGGACGGAGTTCATTGTGAGCGCCCGGGACGAGGCGGGCAATGTCGGCGTCTACACCGGCAAAGGCCAGTGGACCGCGCCGCGCGTGGATAGCCTGCCGCTGCCACTGCCCTACACCGGGGAGAACCACAACCTGGTGGAACCATAGGAGCGCGTTTGTGTTTTTCCGCATGGTGCGGTATAATACCTGTCAATAAGAACGTATGTTCTATACTGTCAGGGGTTACACGGTCACTGATCCGAAAGGGAATTTCACCTCTTTTTCACAAAAAATTTGCTCTCAGAGACTGTCTGAAACGGGTTGGTCATGGGGCGACGGCCCCGGAGCGGGCGTCCCGGCGTCAGTCGGTGTGTGGCCGGAACCGGCTGACGCCGGGACTCCTGGGGCGCGGTCCGGTGGCGCAGGGCACCCGGCATGCCGTGGGACCGACGTGAATCATCTGTTCAGACAGTCTCTCAGAGCAAGTTTTTTGTAAAAAAAGTAAAAAACACTATGCTACCACAGGTGAATCAGGCCGGTCATCCAGGCAAACGCCTGGTTTAGAACCGACCGCGTAAGTCCTGTTGTCACTTCACACACGTTACGCGGTGGGCGTTCAAACCGGACATGTGCTCCTACAACGGCAGTCTTCGCCTGCGGCAGCATGGTACGTTATGGATCTTTTTCACAAACATGGTGCACATAGTGCATCATGTTTGTGAAAAAGCCGAGAATCTTCCGCCCTGCCGGAGGCAAAATTTCCTTTTGGATGAGCAACCGCGTAACTCGTATCACTTCAGAGGAGTCAGGCCGGAACAGGACTCCCAGGCGTCAGCGTCGCACTCTAGTGCGATATTCTGGCGGCTCGTACGACATAGCTTACATAATGCACTTTACAAAACGGGAGACATTGCGTATAATTGCTAACGCCAACGATTCCACATTGGGTTCGGGCTGTTTTTGGAGTCCCATTGTGGCCGTGACTGAGAGTTTTGCTCTCAGTTCTTTCATTTATGGTGCTACCCCGCGGAGCAGGGTCAATTGACCTTCCCAGTCTGTCAGCTCCCACGGGGCTCATCTTGCAGGACAAAGGCAGTGAAACAATGAGTGAAAAGACTACATACCTGACGCGTGAAGGTAGAGCCAAGCTTGAAGCAGAACTTGCCGAGCTTCAAACTGATGGGCGCAAGCAAGTTGCTGAGCGGATTGCCGCCGCGAAAGAACTCGGCGATATATCCGAAAGTGGCGAGTATGAAGATGCGAAGAACTCGCAGGCTCTCCTGGAAGGTCGCATCCGCGACATCAAAAATATGCTCTCGCGTGCCCAGACCATCGAAGATGGGGTCAACGGCAAGAATGTCGAAGAAGTGCGGGTCGGTTGCTCCGTCACAGTCCGCATCGACGATGAAGATGAAGATGAAACCTGGACGATTGTCGGGAGTGCCGAGGCGAACCCACGTGAAGGCAAGGTTTCCAATGAGTCACCGATTGGTGCCGCTCTGCTTGGGAAACGCCCCCGCCAGAAAGTTACGGTCCAGACCCCCTCGGGTGTAATGAATCTGACTATCGTCAAGATCAACTGAGTATCTGGGCCTGGTATGTCATCCGCATCCCCACGGTGATAGGCCGTGTAACCTGATAGTCTTGCGATGAGGCGAGATTTGCGCAGCATTGGCGTGCTCCTCGCCTTATCGCTATTCCTCGTTTGCAGACCCGGTTGCCTTGACGGTTTCCTTACCCTCACTCTATAATACATGCGCTATCGTGATTACCAAACAGTCTGGCGAATATATGGATTTAAATGAGCTTCAGCAACAACGTCTGATCAAACTGGAACGCCTACGTGCTGCCGGTATCGATCCGTTTCCGCCGCGCAGCTTACGTACGCACACGATTGGCGCACTACTGGCCGACTTTGATCAGCTTGCCGCCTCCGGCGCAACGGTGACACTGGCAGGGCGGATTGTCGGCGCGCGCCGGGTGATGGGCAAACTGGCCTTTGCGCATATTGCCGATGAGAGCGGGCGCATCCAGCTCTGGCTCAGTCGGGGCGACATGGGCGAAGAACGCTTTGCCCGCTTTCGCGAAGATATCGACAGCTTTGATATTATCGAGGCCGACGGTGAGTTGCGGCGGACGCAGAAGGGCGAGCCTTCGTTGTTTGTCCATGAGTTGCGGGTGCTGGCAAAAGCGCTCAACCCTCCACCGGAGAAGTGGGAGGGACTCAAGGATGTGGAAGGCCGCTTGCGCCGGCGCTACCTCGACCTGATCGTCAACGAGGACCGGCGCGACATCTTTGTTGCCCGCGCCCGGGCTATTCGCAGCATGCGCCACTTTCTGGACGAGCGCGGCTTTATCGAGGTCGAGACGCCGATCCTGCAACCGATCTACGGCGGCGCGGCGGCGCGCCCGTTTATGACCCACCATAACCAGTTGCACCAGGATCTCTACCTGCGAATTGCCAGCGAACTCTATCTCAAGCGCCTGATCGTCGGGGGCTTCCAGGGCGTCTACGAGATCGGCAAGAACTTCCGCAACGAGGGCGTAGACCGCAGCCACAACACCGAGTTTACGGTGATGGAGTGCTACCAGGCCTATGCCGACTATCATGATATTATGCGCCTGGTGGAGCAAATGCTGCGCACGATTGTGCAGGATGTCACCGGCGGCACCGTTGTCACCTACCAGGATCAGGCGATTGACTTTGGCCCCGACTGGCCGCGCCTCTCGCTGCCCGCCGCCATCCGGGAGCATACCGGCATCGATATCACCCAGGCGACAACCGCTGCCGCACTGGGAGATGCGATCCGGCAGACCAATCTCTCCGTGGAGAAACAGGCCACCTGGGGCAAGCAGGTAGACGAACTGTTCAGTACCTATGTCCAGCCAACATTGATCCAGCCGACATTTGTGATAGACTATCCGTTGGAATTGTCACCGCTGGCGAAACGCAAACCCGATATGCCCGGTTATACCGAACGGTTTGAGGGGTTTATTGCCGGGATGGAACTGGCCAATGCCTTTACCGAGTTGAATGACCCGCTCGATCAGGAGCAGCGTTTTCTGGAGCAGGGACGGGCGTTTGCTGCCGGCGACGAAGAAGCGCACCAGATGGATGTTGATTTTATCAATGCCCTTATGTATGGCATGCCGCCGACGGGTGGGTTGGGCATTGGTATTGACCGGTTGCTCATGATTCTGACCGATCAGGCGACTATTCGTGAGGTTATTCTGTTTCCCCATCTGCGTGCCAGGGAGTAGACCTATGCCGCGATCATTTACGATTGAACGTGAAAACTTGCCCGAAGTTATTCAGGGTTGGTTGCGTGCGGTTGGCCTGGGTGAAGAAGAGGTCGTTGAGTTGATCTTTACCGAGGACGAGATCCTGCTGCGCCGCCCGATGAGCCCGGCTCTGCGCGCATGGGCCAGGGGTATCAGCGATAAGTACGACAAGGCGTTTCGCCAGATTGTCGGGTTGTAGATCTGTGATTATGCGGTATTTGACGAAAGATGAACTGCTTGATCTGCATATCTACGCGGTGATGCGCTATGGTGGGCGGCTGGGGATCTCCAGTCAGGATCGGCTCCAGACGGTGCTGCATGCGCCCCACCAGAAAATGTTTGGCGTTGAGTTGTATCCTGATGTGTGCAGCAAAGGCGCGGCGCTGACCTACCTGCTGATCAAGAGTCGTCCGTTTGTCGGCGGGAATGAGATTACGGCACTGATGGCACTCCTGCGCTTCCTGGAACTCAACGATGCCGCGTTAAGCGCCGCTATCGCCGAGGGCGATCTCTTCTGGTTGATACGCGCGATCAACTATTCGGACCTGGATAAGGAAGGGTTGGAGGACTGGCTGCGCGATAATGTCCTGGTCTGATTGGCCTCTCTGATGACAGTTCAATGTCGGCGGTAAGGGCAGGCCGTCCGGCCTGTCCAGGATGGACAACACTATGACGACGATTTTGATCAACGGTATCGGCAGTCTGCTGGGGGCGCGGGTCGCCCAGATCTTGAGTGCGGATGAATCCCTGCGACTGGTGGGGCTAGATCGGCGCATGCCCATTGCCCCCGTGGGTCGTGCCGAGGTACTGACAGCCGCGCCGGACGGGCAGCAACTGGTTGAACTGCTGCGCGCCGAGCAGGTTGAATGCGTGATTCACCTGGCTTTGCTGGGAGAAGAAGAACCTGCACCCAATCGCGAAGTCGCGGTGCAGCAAAATGTGCTGGGCAGTATGGAACTGCTGGGTGCCTGCGCGCATGCCGGTGTGCAGCGGGTAGTGCTCCGCAGCAGTACCCAGGTCTATGGTGCAGTGCCAACGAACCCGGTTTTCATACCGGAACAGCATCCGACTGTGCGCCCACGCCACTCTACCTTGCTGCGTGATTATTTTGAGGTTGAGACATTCGCCGCCAACTTTGCCCGTACTCACCCCGACATGCAGATCGTCGTGCTGCGTTGTGCCGGCTTGCTCGGTGGCGGCGTCTGGTCCCCGCTGACCTACTACCTGACGCAGTCCAATCCGCCGACGCTGCTCGGCTTTGACCCGCGTATCCAGGTGCTGCATCTGGATGACGCGGCAGTGGCCCTTGCCCTGACAGCCACATGTCAAGCAACCGGCTGCTTTAACCTGGCAGCCGACCCGCCGGTCAAGCTGGTGCAGGCCGTGCGCCTCGCCGGACACCAGCCTCTGCTCTGCCTTGAGCCATTCACCGATGCCGCCGTCGCACTGGGATTAAGCCATGATCTGACGCGCGGCTGGCCCTTTGAGCGTAACTTCCTGCGCTATGCCTGCATTGCCGATACGCGGCGGGCCCAGGCCGAACTGGGATGGAGCCCCGGCCATGATGCGGCCGCTGTGTTGCGGGAACTGGGCGAGGGGCGTAATGTTTACGCCGCGCGGGAGCAGACCGAAGTAGCCCTGCAAATATTTCTGTCGCGGAGGAGCCAATCGTGAACGAGCAATCAACACCACGCGCGAACGAACGCACCGATGCTGCCACGTTTTCCACCACCAACCATACCGCGCCGGTCTCCCCGGCAGAACAACCTTCCGCCATGGTGAACGAGCTTGCTGCCGAGGTTCACGAGATCGAGATCAAGGTGCGCAACCGGGCCCAGCAGGCCGAAGGTGACACGGTGCAGGTTGATGCGTTTGTTGCCGAGCTTCTCAAGTTAATCGCTGAAAACCTGGAGCGCATGGCTCCGCCGCAGGTGCGCTTTGCCCTGGATCTGCTGCGTAAGTTTGATATTGATCTGGAGGATTATCTCTCCCCGGATTTCTGGCGCGGAGCCGGTATGCTTATCGGCTACCAGATCCAGGAGCAGTCTGCGTTTATTCAGCGGCGTTTGCAGGGCGATTATCAGATCGATCCCTACGGCATGGATCTGGAGATTGTCGATATCGTTCGGCCATTTCTCACCTTTATGTATCGCACCTGGTGGCGCACCACAACCGAGGGTATCGCGCATGTGCCCGAATCAGGCCGCGCGCTGCTGGTTGCCAACCACAGCGGTGTTCTGCCCTGGGATGGCGCAATGCTTGCCACTGCCGTCTACGAGGAGCATTCCTCGTCGCGGATTGTGCGTAATCTGTTTTTGCACTGGTTCAGTACGTTACCATTTGTGGCACCGCTGCTGGCCGATCTGGGGCAAGTAGCGGGCAGCCCCGAAAATGCGATCAACCTGCTGGAGAATGACGAACTGGTCTGTGTCTTCCCGGAGGGCGTCAAGGGTATCGGTAAACTCTTCCAGCAGCGCTACCGGCTGGCACGGTTTGGGCGAGGTGGGTTTGTACAGGCTGCGCTGCGTACCGGCGCGCCGCTGGTGCCCGTAACCATTATCGGCGCGGAGGAGATCTACCCGTTGATCGCCAACGCGAAGCCGATTGCGCAGATGTTCGGTATGCCCTATTTCCCAGTTACGCCGTTCTTCCCCTGGCTGGGACCGCTGGGGGCGATTCCCCTGCCGACGCATTGGACTATCAGCTTTGGCCCGCCCATCTCGACCCAGGAGTACGGCCCCGATGCTGCCGATGATCCGTTGATCGTCTTTATGCTGGCGGAACAGGTGCGCAGTCGCATTCAGGAGACGCTGGATGCAAAGCTGCAGGAGCGTGCTTCGATCTTTTAGTTTCCTCACATCACGCAATGACACGCGTTACGCGGTTGGTTCTAAATCACACGCGTTACGCGGTTGCTCACCCAAAAGGAAATTTCGCCTCCGGCAGGGCGGAAGATTCCTGTCTTTTTCACAAAGAATTTTCACTTCGTGAAAATTCTTTGTGAAAAAGACAAAAGAGTACCATGCTGCCGCAGGTGAATCAGGCTTTCATCGAATGAAACGTCCGGTTTGAAGGTCCACCGCGTAACTCCTGTAAATCAGGCGTCTGCCGGGATCAACAACCCACTTCGCCGCCGGCAGGGCGGAAGATGCCGGGTTTTTGGCACGGGCATTTTTACTTTGTGAAAATGTCCGTGCCAAAGGCTAGAAAGCGTCCCGTGCTGCCGCCGGCGAATCGTGCCGTTCATCCCGGCACTCACCTGGTTTGAAACTCACCGCGTACGTCCCATCAATGATCAGGATCTCGGTTTTCGCCGCTTTGCTCCTACCTCGGCACGCATCAGGCAGCAGTTATGCAGCCATACTCCAAATCCGGATTGATTTTCAAAGCTCATCTGTCCTTCCAGTGACGATTGGCTCACACAATGGTAAGATTAACCTGTTATGATGGTTGGGAGCACTGATTGACAGCGCGGACTGATAATAACAATGCCCGGTACGACGCTAATGGAGAACCGTGATGAGCAATGAACCCTATTCGCATACTCTACCCGAGGCTGAAGATGTTGATTTACAGCAGCGTATCACCGTCCTGGAACGTCAACTGCATGCGCAGACCGCCGAGTGCCGCTTTTTCAAAGCCCTGGTTGAGCAGAGCCGGGACGGTATTGCGGTTCTCGATAAGCATGGCACAATTATCTATGCCAATTCAACCTTTGGTGATTTTTCAGTGTGTGATACCTCTGCTTTTACCGCCGGATTTCATGCTGTCCTTAACCACGAAAAGGATTGTTTTTCATTAGAGTATTCCTGTTGCAGTCAAGATGACGAACACTGGTTCAACGGACAGGTGACCCGGCTGACGATTGCGGGTGAACTCTACGCACTGGTCACGCAGACCGAGATCACGGAACAGAAACAGTCCACGGACATAATGCGCGAGAGTTGGGCATTACTCCAGAGCATCATTGACCATGTACCGGCGGCGATTTTTGTGAAGAGTCTGGAGGGGCGCATCCTGCTGGTCAATCAGCTTCTGGCGAATCTCTTCAAACGCTCTGCTACGGATCTGATTGGCCGGTTAACTCAGGAGATTTTCCCGCCGGAACTGGTAGCTGCCTGGCATGCCGAAGATCAGCATATCCTGGCGACCGGTGTGGCGTTGACCGTTGAGGAGCGCAACGCGCCTGAGGACGGCGCACAGACCTACCTGATTACCAAATTTCCCATTCCTGACGCTTCCGGCACATTTTTTGCCACGGGCGGAATTGCCTTCGACATTACCGAACGCAAGCGGACCGAAGATGCTCTTCATCAGCGGGTACGTGAACTGGATGCGCTCCGGGCCACCATGAACGAGCTTTCGCGGGAATTGGATCTGGAAACCCTGCTCCACTCCATTGTTGCTCGCGCCGTTGATCTGCTGAATGCGACCAATGGTGAACTTGCCCTGTTTGATCCCGACCAGGAACTGCTGCGGATTCAGGTTAGCTACAACATGGATCAGGACTATACCGGCACTCGCCTGCACATCGGCGAGGGGGCGATGGGCCATGCCGCCGCCACGCAGCAACCGCTGGTGTTGGCGAACTATCAGCAATGGTCTGAGGGCATGCCACTCTACACCGGTATGCCACCGCAAGCCGTTGTAGCGGTACCGTTGAGCGCGGGCAGCCAGTTGGTGGGTGCTATTTCGATTGGTACGGCCCATGTCGGCCACACATTTACCCCCACGGATATTGAACTGCTGCAGCTCTTTGCTCACCAGGCCACGATTGCTATTCAAAATGCCCGGTTATTTGCCGAAGTCCAGCAGTTGGCAACCATCGATCCGCTTACCGGGCTGCATAATCGGCGCTACTTCTTCAAGGTTGCGCAGCATGAGTTTGAGCGCACGCGCCGCTATAACCAGGATCTGGCAATTATTATGCTGGATATTGATCATTTCAAGCGCATCAACGATGCCTATGGTCATACGGTTGGCGACCAGGTGTTGCGGAGTGTAGCGCAGTGCTGCGTCACGCTGTTGCGCATAACGGATATTGTGGGGCGCTACGGCGGGGAAGAAATCGTGATCCTGCTGCCGAACACCGAGGTGGATGGCGCATGGCAGGCGGCGGAGCGGCTGCGCACCAGTCTGGCGCAAATGGCGATCTCGACCGGCGGCAGGTCATTGTCGATTACCGCCAGCTTTGGCGTAGCCTCCTGCCCACCCGCGCAACCGACAGAACTGGTAACATTGATCGAGTGTGCCGACCAGGCGTTGCGGGCGGCCAAGCAGCGCGGTAAGAATCTGGTCGTAAACTGGGAAGCCGGCCTGACGCTGGTTGAAACCGTCACTTCCTCCCCCCGGCCCAACCCCTCGCAACAGCATTCTCAGGCACTGGTGCGGGTTGCCTCTCGCGTCAACAGTCACCTTGATCTGGACGCCGTCTTGATGACAATCTGCCAGGAGAGTGTGAATGTTTTGAAGGTGCCGGTGGCGGTTATCCAGCTTTATGATCCGGTCCACAATCATCTGTCGTTTGTCACTGCAGTGGGGATACCACCGGGCATTGCCGGCCAATTCATTCCGACACCACGCTCTAACCTGGATGCTCTTATCAAGCGGTATGGGCCGGTTATCGTTATCCCCGATGTGCGGCAACATCCGCATCGTCCGAATAATACCATGCATCAGCAAATGGATCTACGGACACTCGTGATCGTCCCCATGTGGCACGGAAATAATATGGTTGGGGCACTCAATATTGCGACCCGTGGTAGCGAACGCACATTTACCTCAGAAGAACTGACTCTGCTGCAGGGATTGGCTGATCAGACCGCAATAGCAATTACGAATGCGCAGTTGTACACCGATCTCATGCGAGCGTACGATGACACCCTGGCAGGCTGGTCGCGTGCCCTGGAGTTGCGCGATCAGGAGACGGAAGGACATAGCCAACGGGTGATAGTGTTGACCATGCGTCTGGTAGATGTGCTGGGCATTGATCCCGCCGATCAGGATCATATTCGCCGGGGAGCCTTACTGCACGACATTGGCAAGATGGGCGTTCCCGATGCAGTGCTGCTCAAGCCCGGCCCGCTCACGGCAGCGGAGTGGGAGTTGATGCGCCAGCATCCGGTCTATGCTTACGAGTTACTCGCGCCGATTGCGTTTCTCACGCCCGCGCTGGATATCCCCTACTACCATCATGAGCGCTGGGATGGTAGCGGCTATCCGCATGGCCTGAAGGCGAATGCGATTCCGCTGGCGGCGCGCATCTTCGCAGTTGTCGATGTGTGGGATGCCCTCTGTTCCGACCGCCCCTACCGGGCGGCCTGGTCCCGGGCGATGGCTCGCGCCTACCTGCGCGAGCAGGCAGGGATCCTGTTTGATCCCGATATCGTCGCTATCTTTTTGCAGTTGCCGGAGGTTAGCGAGTAGTGTGAGTGATGGCCGGTTCAGCATCTGGAGCGCGGCAGCCATGCTGCCGCTTGCTCACCCTCAGGTATTCATCGCCGCTGGTAACATCCTTTTCACCCGATCCTCATCCGCTTTCGCGCGTCGTAACCACTGAGCCATGGTATGCTATTACAGCAGTCGAGAACACAAAACAGGGGAATAGAGACCGATTCTGCCGGGTACACTGTTATCGGATAAGGCGGAAGAATCGATCTTGTTTCACAAATATACCATGCTGCCGCAGGCGACGATAACCTTTGTGGGTGTACAAATCAGACATGTACTCCCACCACGGAACTCGTGCCATATCGAACAGAATGAGGAATCCTGGTGAAAAGGAAAGCTATACGTACACTTGTTATGCTCCTCTGCGGTTGCCTGCTGCCGGCAGCCTGCAATTCGGATGCGGTTATAACCACTTCCGACACAAATGGCCCAGTTATCGTTGCACCAACCACCGCGCCCGCTACGGCCTTACCGGCCGGCACCGTTCCGCCCGCTCCAACCGATCCGCCCGCCGCCGGTATTCCCAATCTGGAGAGTCTGACCATTGACCTGGAACTGGTCGCCGATGGATTCGAGCAACCGCTCTATGCCGTCAGCGCCGGGGATGGCAGCGGACGGTTGTTTATCGTTGAGCAGCCGGGCCGTATTTTTATCCTGCGTGATGGGCAGCGCCTGGAGCAACCCTTCCTGGATATCGTCGATATCGTCGGCTCAACCGCCAGCGAACAGGGGTTGCTCAGCGTGGCCTTCTCCCCGAACTACAACCAGGACGGGCAGTTCTTCATCAACTACACCGATACTGACGGCGATACGGTCGTTGCCCGTTACCAGGTCTCCGCTGACCCGAATGTGGCCGACCCGGCGAGCGCCGCGACAGTCCTGACAATTGATCAGCCGGCGGGTAATCACAACGGCGGCCTGGTGCTGTTTGGCCCGGATGATTACCTCTACATCGGGATGGGCGATGGGGGGCAGGCGGGTGATCCCTGGGGCAATGCGCAAAATACGAATGTGCTGCTGGGCAAGCTGCTGCGCATCGACGTGCTGAGTGCGCGGCCCTACGCCATTCCGCCGGATAACCCACTGATCGACCAGCCGGATGCGCGCCCGGAGATCTGGTCCTGGGGGTTGCGTAATCCCTGGCGCTTTGCATTCGATTCGGCTAACGATGATCTCTACATCGCCGATGTTGGGCAGAACCGCTTTGAGGAGATCCACTACCAGCCGGCAGCAAACATAGGCGGGAACAACTATGGCTGGGATATTATGGAGGGGGCAGCCTGCTACGAGCCGGACGACTGCGACTCAAGCGGCCTGGTTTTGCCGGTGGTGGTCTACTCCCGCGATATGGGTTGCTCCATTACCGGCGGATATGTCTACCGGGGCGCGAATTTTCCGCAGCTTGATGGGATCTATTTTTATGGCGACTACTGCAGCGGGCGCATCTGGGCGCTCCGGCATAGCAATGGCGAGTGGCAGAATGCCCAGGTGCGGGATACAAATCTCAGTATTACCTCGTTTGGCGCAGATGCCGCCGGTGAACTCTACGTGACGGACCGGAACGGCGGGGTGTATCGCCTGGTGGCGCGGTGATAGGCGTACGTTGCATCCCCGTGCTAAAGAGACTACAATGACGGTGTTATGTTTTTTTACCTGACACAAGTTACGCGGTCAGTTCTAAACGAGGCGATTGCCCGGATGAACGTCTCGACTCGCCTGCGGCAGCATAGTACGTGATCGATCTTTATTCACAAAACATTCGCACAGGGTGCAAATGTTTTGTGAATAAGCATGAAATTTTCCGCCCTGCCGGAGGCGAAAAGCTCCGTTCGCGGGGGACCGCGTAATTTGTGTTACTGATGCAAGTTACGTGGTCGGTTTCAAGCCAGGTGTTCACCCGAATGAACAGCCCGATCCGCCTCCGGCAGGGCGGAAGATCCCATGCTTTGTGCCGGAAATATGGCTCTCCGAGCCACATTTCCGGCACAAAGAGGAGAAAACGTACCATGCTGCCGCAGGCGAGTCTGCCTCTGACCTGGGCAAATGCCCGATTTGCACGCCCACCGCGTAACTTGTGTTACCGAGAGGAGAAGAGAGCTGTGGACCGTCCTGTTGAAGATTCTGTTGAAGATCGTGCCCTGCTTGCGCCCGAGGTGCGCGTTGCCGATATTGTGCTGCCAAACCAGACCAATACCTTTGGTACGATGTTTGGCGGTAACGCGCTGGCCTTGATGGACAAGGCCGCCGCGATTGCCGCCTGGCGTTTCTGTCGCCAGCCTGTTGTCACCGCTTCGACCGAGCATCTGGACTTTCGCGCGCCGGTGCATCAGGGCGAAATCGTTGAAGCTATGGCCCGTGTGATCTATGTCGGACGGACATCGCTGGTCGTCCGCGTTCATGTCTATGGTGAGCATCCGTTCCGGGGCGAGCGCCGCCTCTGCACCACCGGCTACTTTAGCATGGTCTCGATTGGCCCGGACAACCGGCCAATCGCCGTGCCGCACCTGCTGCTCGATGACGAAGTCGCCCGCGAGGAGTGGCCGGTCGGCGAGAAGATCCACACCGCTATCCTGGAACGTCGATCTAGAAGGTAACTTGTTTGTGAGTATTGATCCATTCCTCTTTCGGCAGGTTATGAGCCACTTCGCTGCGGGCGTCACTGTAGTGACCACGGCAGCGGAGGGCTACCTGTCGGGGATTACCGTCAGTTCGTTTACTTCGCTCTCGCTGGAACCGACGCTGGTGTTGATCTGCATCGATCGGCGGGCGACCAGCCACGCGGCGATTGCGACCTCGGGTCTGTTCGCGGTCAATATTCTGACCGAGGAGCAGGCGCATCTGTCGCAGCGCTTTGCCGCGCCCAATGTCGATCGGTTTATACCGGGCAGTTTCACCCTCTCCGAGCGCGGGTTGCCCCTGCTGATGGACACGCTGGCGAGCCTGGAGTGCCGGGTGGTCAACGCTTTTCCCGGTGGCGATCATACCATCTATGTGGGTGAGGTTGTCGCGGCGCACACCGCTAGCGGCCGTCCGTTGCTTTACTACCGCTCCGGATATCATCAACTTGGTTAACGCATGATGCTGTACAGGATAATACGGCTGCGAAACCTGGTTTTTTCGGTGGTCTGGGTGTGTGTCGTTTGTCTGGGATCGGCAGGTTGTATACAGGAGTCGTCGCTGGACACCGGGCAGGTTGCGTCCATTCCAACCCTTATGCCCACCCATCCCATCACGCCGGTTGCTCCCACCGCGCCGTCGGCGTTTACCGGCGCCCACCCGTCCGACAGTGGCTGGATCAACGCCGGGACCGGCGTTGATGTACGCCGGTTGCGTCTGGCTCATGGCGAGCGGACGGCCCCCGTCAGCATTATCCGGCTGGACCCGGCGCTGACGCGGTTTCGCGTAGGCTATGCGCCCGCCGAGCCGCGTCCCCTGGCAACCTGGCATGCCGAGGCCAATGCCCTGGCAACGATCAACGGGGGCTTCTTCGATGAGAACTACCAGAGCACCGCGTTGATCATCAGCGATGGGGTGGTCAGCGGCAGCAGTTATCAGGGGAGCGGGGGCATGTTCGCGGTGGACGCGGCAGGTAATGTCTCCCTGCGCTATCTGGCCGCGCAGCCCTACGACCCGAACGAGCCGCTGGTTGCGGCACTCCAGAGTTGGCCGATGTTGATCACAGACGGTACGCTGACCTACACCAGCGTGGATGATGGGCAGCGCGCCCGGCGCAGTGTGGTCGCGCTGGATCAGGCGGGGCGCGTGCTGCTGATTGCCTGTTCCGGCAATGATTTTTCGCTACGCGGTCTGGCGGACTGGTTGCTCGCCGGCGATCTGGAGATCGACGCGGCGCTCAATCTTGATGGCGGCTCCTCCACCGGCCTCTACCTGGATAGTGCTGAAGAAGATCTACGCATCCCCGCCTTTGTACCCCTGCCGATTACGTTGATAGTGGTGCCGGGGTAAGGGTTCGACATACAAAGTACAACTTGCTACACGTCCTTATGCTGAATGAACTCAATCCTTACCTTCCCGCCGCCGTCCTCCCTACACCATCCCCGCCACCAGCGCCGCCCCCACCCATCCGACAATCAGCAGCAATCCGAACTGCAGATGCAACTGCGCGGTCTGCCGGAGCACCGGCTGGAGTGCGCCCGGCTCCCGCGCGGCGGCGACAATGCGCACCAGACGCAACGCCGGCGGCAGCGTCGCAATGCTGATCAGTGTTAGCCAGGGGGCAATGCCCAGCAGCACCGTGACAATCAGCGAGAGGTAGGTGCCGCCGATCAGCAGGTAGTACTCAATATTCCCCCGTCCGCGCCCCAGCAGCGTCGCCAATGTGCGTTTTCCCACCTGCCGATCATGCTCCAGGTCGCGCAGGTTGTTTGCATGCAGGATGGCCGCCACCAGGCAGCCCACCGGCAGCGCGGCCGCCACCACCGACAGGGGAACCGCCTGTGCCTGCACATAGTAGGAGCCGATCACAATCACCGGTCCCATAAAGATGAAAACGGCCAGTTCACCCAGGGCGTTGTAGGCCAGCGCAAACGGCCCGGCAGTGTAGAAAAACCCCACCAGCATGCCGAGCAGTCCTAGCCAGAGAATAAACATCCCCGCGACACTAACCAGGTACAACCCGATAGCCGCGCCCAACCCGAAGGCCACTAACCCGCCGCGCAGGATCTGCCGGGGTGTCAACTCGCCGCGCAGCAGTGCCGCGTTTGTGCCCGGTGCGTCGGGCCGGTCGGCTCCCCGCCGGTAGTCGTAGTAGTCGTTAACCAGGTTTGTACCCGCCTGGATTGCGCTCGCGCCCAGCAGGGTCAGGGCCAGCAGCCCCAGGTTGAGGTTGCTATCGTAGGCGGCAATACTGCCTCCCAGCACCACCGGGATCACCGCTGCCGTGTAGCTCCAGGGACGCACGGCCCGCCACCAGAGCAGCAGTCGTCGGCGGATTGATCTCCCCGGCGGGCGCGCACCGGGGCGCTGCCAGGGCACCAGCAGCCGTTCCAACTCGTCCAGCAGGACCGAGATCAGCCAGCCCACCAGCGCCACCGCCACAAGCCCGGCGATCATGCGGTCAATGGCGTACAACTCGTAGGAGCGCCAGATCAGCCAGCCGATGCCGCTGTCCGCGCCGACAAACTCCACACCAACAATCAATGTCAGCGCGAAGCCCATCCCGAGCTTGATGCTGTTCATAATCCCCGGCAGACTCGCGGGAAGCGCTACGGTCCAGAAGAGATCCCATGGTTTTGCGCCAAAGCTACGGGCCACCTCGAAGTGGCGGGCCTCCACCTGCAGCACACTGGCGGCCACGTTCAGCACAATCAGGAAGAAGATACTGATGGCGATAGTGACAATCTTGCTGCTCTCGCCCAGACCCAGCACGACAATGATCAGCGGCAGCAGCGCGATTTTGGGCACCGGGTAGATCGCGGCGGCGATGGGTTGGAACAGCGCCCGAAACGGCGGGCTGATGCCCATCAGCAGGCCCACCACGATGGCGGGAACGCCCCCCAGCAGAAAGCCCAGACCAATCCGCATCAGGCTGACGCCCACCTCCTGCGCCAGTTGTCCGGTTGCCAGTAGTTCGCCCATGGTCACGAACACGGTGGAGGGCGGCGGATAAAACACGCGGTTCAGCCAGCCGGCCTGCACCGCCAGTTCCCAGAGAGCCAGCAGCAGCAGCGGCGATACAAAAGAGAGCCAGCGATTTTTAGGCATAGTCTATTTCCATACTTAAAATGCTCGTTACTCGGTTAGCTCCTCGGCCAGGCGCGCCCGCTCAACCTCATCGCGCAGCAGTTCCCAGATCTCGGCAAATAACTGACTAAAGCGCGGATCGCTGCGCAACGCAATGGCATCGCGCGGGCGCGCAAAGGGCACTGCTACCTCGTGCAGCAGACGACCCGGCCGCGCCGACATCAGGTAGATCCGATCTCCCAGCGTTAGCGCCTCCTCAATGCTGTGGGTCACAAACACCACCGTTTTGGCGTCACGTTCCCACTGGCGCAGCAGCACCTGTTGCAGGATCAGGCGGGTCTGGGCATCCAGCGCGCCGAAGGGCTCATCCATCAAGAGCACCTCCGGGTCGCAGGCGAAGGCGCGGGCCAGGCCCACCCGCTGCTGCATACCGCCGGACAACTGCGCCGGGTAGCTCTGCGCAAAGCGCTCCAGCCCGATCTCAGCAATCCAGTGTCGGGCCATCTCTGCCCGCTCCTGCCGGGACACGCCCTGGAGCCGCAGCCCATAGGCCACATTCTCGGCGACGGTCATCCAGGGGAAGACGCCCGACCCCTGGAAGACCATCGCCTTGACCGGGCGGGCCGGGTTGTCATGCTGGATGTGGGCACTACCGCCGGTCGCTTGCTCCAGTCCAGCCAGCACCCGTAGCAGCGTGGTCTTCCCGCAACCGCTCGGCCCGACAATGCAGACCAGTTCGCCCCGCGTCACGGTGAGCGTCACCCCACCCAGTGCTTCGACCGGTTCGGCACGCTTCCGTCCGGGATAGGTTACGTACAGGTTATCAATACGAATCTTTGGAGGTTTCATCACGTTTCACGCCTCACGTCTCACGCCCCACGTTTCACTCCGCACTATCCAGTTCGGCGGCAACTTCGGTGGCAATCTCCGTATTGACAAACTGATTCACATCAAGCAGTTCATCATACTCGAGCGAGCCGCGCTCCATAAAGAATGCCTGCAGCGTCTCCAGATCATCAATCGGCACCTCGCCGTCGGGATCATACCCGGCAAGCGGGCTGCGCATAACAACGGCAGCGGGCACCTGAGTGTACTCCTCAATGATCTGCGCAATCTCCTCATTCATATAATCGCCCTGCAGATCGCGGCAGGCCCGCAGGTAGGCCCGCATAAACCCGCGTGCCGTCTCGGAGTTGGCTTCCATCCAGGAGGCATTTGTCAACACATAGGTCGCGGTAAAGCCGTTGATAAAATCCTCCGCCAGCACCTTCACCAGCCCCTGTTCTTCATTGATCGTTACCAGCGGTTCGGTGATGACGGCGGCATCCAGGGAGCCATTCGCCAGGGCTGCGGGCATGTCGGGGAAGCGCATCGCGGTCAGTTCGACATCCTCAATCGAGAGTCCCTCCTCCGCCAGCGCCTGCTCCACCCAGTACTCGATGGCCGCGCCGATGCCGTTAACGGCGACCCGCTTACCCGCCAGGTCCGCCGCGCTCTGGATATCGTCGCGGTCAGCGCCTGTCACCAGCGGAGTTGCCAGGGGGGGACTCTCGCTGTGCATCGGGGCGATGATTGTAAAGTCCAGACCCTGCTCCAGGGCGTTAAACACTCCGGCATTGCCCCCGGCAAAAATCACTTCAAAGTTCCCGGCGGCCAGTTGGATCACCGCATCGTTGGTACTCTGAATCGCTGTTAGCTGAATCTCAATATTTTCCTCGGCAAAGTAGCCCCGCTCGATGCCGACATAGAGTGGCGCAAAGATGATGATCGGGATGTAGCCCAGGCGGATCGTCTGAGCTTCCTGAACTTCATTGTTGGCTGAAGGTGTCGTACTGCAGGCGGTCAACAGGGCCAGGGTCAGGAGCAGCGCAACGGCCTGCCGCAGGCGGGTTATAGGTAATGGCATGTTGTTTCTCTTTCTCTCTCAAAAAAGTGAAGAGGTACGCCCTAAGCGATCAAACGTCCGGTCTGATCGCATACTCATAGTGGCCCGCGTAAGCCCTGTAAAAAGAGAGGTCTGTAACTGAGGCTATCCGCCGGCAGATGCAATCTGCTGCGCCAGGAAGTTGCGCACGTTCTGGGGCGTGTCACGTTCCAGCGCCTGCCGGGCTATGGCCTGGGCATCGGCCAGGCTGGCTCGGCGAATGATAACCTTGGCTGCCGGGATTAACGCGGAACTCATGCTCAACTCGGTGATCCCCAGGCCTACCAGCAGCACCTGTGCCAGCGGATCACCGGCCAGTTCACCACATACACCGACCCACTTCCCGGCATCGTGGGCAGCGCGGGCAGTCTGGGCAATCAGGCGTAGCACGGCGGGGTGAAAGGCATCATTCAGGTAGTTGACGGCGGCGTTGGTACGGTCGGCGGCCAGGGTGTACTGCGTCAGATCATTGGTGCCGATGCTCAGGAAATCGACCAGGGTCAGCGCCTGTTCCGCCAGGAGCGCAATCGCGGGCGTTTCAACCATAATGCCAATATCCAGCCGATCCGCGATGGTCTGCCCTTCCTGCCGTAGCTCCGTGGCTACCTCGGCGACCAGTTGCCGCAGCGTGCGAATCTCATCAATACTACTGACCATCGGGAACATGACTTTGATGGTGTGACCGGCATCGATCCGCCAGATCGCGCGCAACTGGGTTCTGAGCAGTTCGGGAGCAATATTCAGCAGGCGGATGCCGCGCATACCCAGTGCCGGGTTCTGCTCGGTGGCGGTTTTGAGATAGCGCACCGGCTTATCGCTGCCAATGTCCAGCGTGCGGATAATCAATGGCCGTTCCGCCAGGAGCGCGGCACAGGCGCGGTACTGGGCCAGTTGTTCTTCCTCATCCGGCGCGGTGGCCCGGTCCACAAAGAGAAATTCGGTGCGGAGCAGGCCAACTCCCTCAGCGCCCTCGGTCAGTGCCTGGTTAACCTCGGCCAGGCTCCCCACATTTGCTACAACTTCGATCCGCCGGTTGTCACGCGTCATTGTCATCTGTTGCGCAACGGCACGCTGCTGCGCACGTTGTTCCTGTTCAGACTGCGCGCGCTTCCGCGCCATGGCGACCAGCGTCTCGGAGGGATGCAGGATGACTTTCCCCGACTTGCCATCGACAATGGCCGGGGTACCGTCGGGCACCTCCAGGATCGCCGGGCCAACCCCCACAACGGCGGGCAGGCCCATCCCCCGCGCCAGAATTGCGACGTGCGATGTTGGTCCGCCATCGGCGGTGCAGAATGCCAGAACATGGGCGTGGTCCAGCATCGCCGCTTCTGAAGGCAGCAGTTCCTGAGCCAGAACAACACACGGTTGCTCCGGCAGCGCGAATGCCTGTCCCTCGGGATCAAGCAGGAGGCGCAGCAGACGCTGTTTAAGATCCTGCAAATCGGCAACCCGCGCCTGGAAGATCGGATCATGCCGCTGGTGCAGTGTGGCGCTATGCTGGTCAAGCACAGCGATTACTGCCGCCTCAAGATTAAACTTCTGCTCTGTACAGAATGTTGCAATGTCCACCTCAAGCGTTGGATCGTTGAGAAAGGCGAGATGTGCCGCAAAGATCGCGGCTTCCTCGGTACCGGCAGTCTGAACAACCCGGTCATGCAGCGCGCGTAACTCGTCACGGGCCTGCTCACGCACCTGGCGAAAGCGCTCCAGTTCGGCATCGGGATCGGCGACGGTGTGAAACTCGGGGGGGGCAATCCGCGTACGCAGGCAAAAGGTCGGGCCAACGGCAATACCCGGTGCTGCCCCAACGCCCTTGAGCGGCGGTATGTCCGGTGCTGCGGCGGGGTCCGGCATGGCGGGAGTGGTCGTTGTGGTTGTCGGCGCTGCCGGTTGGGGCATGGCGGGAACATCTGCGCGTTCAGGAGTAGCCGGACGGGGAGGCGTGACATCTTCCGGCCCCAGCGCAAAATCGGACTCAACCAGATGTTGCAGTGCAGCCAGAGCGGAGGCAGCATCATCACCTTCAGCGCTAATCAGAATGCGCTGGCCCTGGGATACCCCCAGCGCCGTTACCCCCAGCATGCTTTTGGCATCGACGGTCCGGCCTGCCGGCCGATCAAGATTTTTGACCTGTACGCTGCTTGTGAAGCGCGCCGCTGTCTGCACAAACAGCGCCGCCGGGCGTGCATGTAGTCCGTGGGTTTCGGTTACGATGATGGTTGTCTCGGGCATTGACGAATCCCTCTGGATCTTGCAAAGATGTGAGCATGCGCGTGTCTGGGGCGGCAGTTCGCCGCCGCCCCACTCCTCCCCCGTTATTTTACTCGATCTTGACCAGTTCGCGCGCGTGCTCGGCGGCGGCGGCCGTCTGCGCCAGGGTTGCGCCATTGGCGGCTTCCACGGCGGCGAGGATAGCTCCTTCCACCAGTGGCGCATTGCTCATGATAAATGATACACCACTGAGTTCCAGCGCCGTTTCGGCACTCATCACCGCGCTGCCCAGGTCCATCAACACCAGAATCCCTGCGGCCGGGTCGAGCCGCTCGAGCGCCTGCGCAATCAGATCCGTGCTGGTGCCCAGTGTGCCGTCAAGGGTGCCGCCGGCCGTTGCAATTGCAACCTTACCCTGCGTCATCTGTTCGGCCAGTGCCTTGACGCCCTCGGCAATCGCGGCACTATGAGAAACGATCAGCAGACTGACCATACTACCTCCGCAGTAGGGACGCGCAAACACGCGCCCGCATGCCCTCTCGATATGGAAAACCCACCCATGGGCAGTTGCAGAGGCCTGCCCAATGAGTGGCATTTCCCGGCGATCCGGCAACACATCATACCCAATCGGTAGTTTGCACCTCACGGACGAATTACACGCCGTAGGCTGCTGCGAGAATCTCGATGGGATGCTGCGTTGGTACACCCGTGCCATGTGTGATCTGCCAGCGGCAAGTTTCGCTGTCGCAGACCGCCAGGTCGCTGCCCGAACTGCGCACAAAGTCGAACAACGGTGCCCCTACGTCCATGCCAATCTGGTATTTCTCAATTTTGTAGCCATAGGTTCCGGCAATGCCGCAGCAGTCGGCGGTGCTTTCATTCAGATGCAGTCCCGGTACCAGTTCCAGGATATCCAGGGCCGGTCGTCCGACGCGATGCGCGCGTAACTGGCAGGGCGGATGGTAGGGCAGAGTGCGATCTACCGGCTTGAAGTCGGTATTCAGTTCGCCCCGCTCGTAGAGCAGTCGCAAGAACTCAAAGATATCGAAGGTATTCTCGGCAATCAGCCGGACCTCCGGGCTGTGCAGACCCAGGATCTCGGGCGCTTCCTCTTTGAGCGTGAGGGTGCAACTGGTGCTGGTGCCCACAATGGGAATGCCGCGCTTCACATAGGGCAGCATCTTCTCAACATTCGATGTATGGTAGCGCTGGGCGGCCGGAAATGCGCCATTGGAGAGCAGCGGCAGGCCGCAGCAGTTTTGCTCCGGGAGCAGCACCTCATAGCCGTTGCGTTCCAGCACGGCAATTGCTGCCTGGCCCACATGTGGCTCGTAGTAGTTGGTGGCACAGCCGTGGAAGTAGGCCACCTGCTTTGTCGCCTTGGGGCGCGGCTCGCTGTTCTGTGACTGACGCTTGAACCAGGAGCGGAAGCTGTAGGTCGAGTAGGTCGGCAGCGGTGCTGCCCGCGCGATGCCCATAATCTGCTCCAGTGACCAGCGGAAGGCGGAGTTTTTGAAGGCAAAGTTTGCCAGCGGCGCATGCGGTCCGCAGCCCAACTGCCCCATCAGGCCGGAGCGGGCGATCAGCGCGTTGCGGAGCGGTAGTCCCCGATCTTCGATAATTTTGCCGCGCGCGCGCGCGTTCAGTTCGGCGATGCGCACACCGGTTGGGCAGACCTGGTTACACACCCGGCAACCCGAACAGTAATCCACCGACTCATCGGGGGAGGGTTGCTGCTCGTGGCGAAAGCGCTGCGCTTGCGGGCCGACATATTTCGGCCCGGGGAAGCGGTCGGTCACGGCGCTGACCGGGCAGGCCGATGAGCAGATATTGCACTTGATACAGTGATCCAGTGAATGCTCGATCGAAAGCTCGATATGGTCATGGTGTGGAATATTTGTGGTCATAGTCCTGATTTTCGCTATGCTGTTCCTTAATCCTCAATCCTCAATCCGTAGCAGTTGCCCGGCGTGCCAGCCGGTTGCCAGTGCCAGACCGCTGTAGCAGCGCTCCGGGATCGGGTCGGAGCCGGTCAGGAGCGACCCGGCGACGACGACATTATCGTAGACGCGGTGGTCGTGAGCATCCAACGGACGCAGGCCATCATCGGTGGCAATCCCCGCCCGGTAGATCGGATGGCCGTGCTCGGCGAGGAAGCGAGGCTCAAACCATTCGGCGCGTGACTGTGGGGCGCGCAACGGCAACCCCAGCGCCGTCTCCCAGACACGGCCGGTGTGGTCGGTACGAATGCCGCCCCCCGCGATACCGCCGGTTGCCAGCAGAAAATAGTTCGCGCGGTGCTCCTGCTCACGCGCGGCGGCCTCGCTGTAGACGGTCGTCAGTCGGCCATCCTCCCCGATACCGCGCAGCACCTCGGAGCCAACCTGCAGGCGGCCGCCGACATGGGCAATCGCGTTGCGGAAGATCTGAAAGAGGCGCATCCCTGGGATGGAAGGGGGCAACGTCGGGATCTCAAAGATCTGCGCCCCGGTAATCCGCTCCAGGTCGCGCATGGCCCCGACCGGATCTTTAAGCCCCAGCACAGCCGGCAGGCCAATGCGGGTAGCACTGCCCCGCTCCTTGCGTAACTGTTCGCCGATCTGCTCGCGGAAGCCGGGATCGTCAAACAGAAATGCAAAGGTCCGCGTGGTAAACTCCAGGCTACGCTTGATCGGCGGCAGTGTCAGGTAGACTCCCCGCGCCGCAACACCCTGTGCTTGCAGGTTATCCGCAGCCAGCGGTGGATAGAAATCGCGCAACTCGTGGAAACCGGCGATCAACATCTCGTCCGCCTGCCGGACATCGCCGGCCGCCATCGTTACGGGAAAGAATGCTGCCGGACGCAACGCGCCGATGGCAGTAGGCAGCAGCGTGTTACGTTCCAGACTGCCGACATAGGGATAGTTGGCTGCTTCCACCAGCGCGCGGAAACGATCGATTGCCGCTTCGAGCCCTTCGACGCCCACGCGTGCGTAGGTATGATCCGGCTGACTCGCCGGCAAACTCCGCAGGACTTCGCGCAGATCATTACCCTCGGTATCCCCCCAGACATCAATCGTGCCGCCGGTCCAGTGGGTGGCACCCTGGCCTTTGGACAACAGCAGCGGCCGCCGCCCGGCCTCCGCCAGGGCCAGCGCGCCCATTAACCCGGCGAGTCCTGCGCCAATGACAATTGTATCGCGCATAGTTCTTATCTTTTCATTGCAGGCCAGGCGCTATGGTGACGCGGCGCTATCACTGGTCATCGTCACACGCCCGCCTCTGGCTATTCACCCGTCGTCAACTCCTCGCGCACATGGTACTCTGTGGCGATGGCGGGATGGTCTGTAACCAGTCCCTCACCCGGTTGCTGTCCCTTCTCCAGTGTTTGGGGCAGAAGGTTAACCCCCAGAATATCCAGGTAGATTATCTGATCAAGCCGCTGCTGGCGCAGTTGATCGCCCCATGTTACCGGAGTTAAGCCCTTCCAGCGCTCTTGAAGGAAGTGGCGCAGCAGCGCTCCCGACTGGGACAACTCATCACCATGGCTGCTGGACCAGTTGGGGCCGTGGATTTCATCCCAGATTGCCACGGCACGGTAAGTGCAGAAACCGCCCTGGCATGGCCCCATGCCCAGGCGCGTATCTCGCCGGATGTCGTCGATATTAGAGGCGTTGCCCTCGGTAATCGCCTTGACGACCATATCGCGCGACACCAGTTCGCATTCACAGACCAGCGCGCCGTAGCTGTGCTGCTCCTCAGTTTCGGCCAGGCGATGCCCGAGCCAGTAGAGATGCCCATCGGTTTCGGAGCCGGGCAGCACCGTCTCGCGGGTACGGCAGGGCTGCGTATTGCCCAGTTTCTTTGCCAGCGCATCCACGGCTTCTTCGGCCATCAGGCGGTAGGTGGTCCACTTCCCGCCAACAATCGAGATAAAGCCCGCAACACCATCGCGCTCGCTATGGTCAAGCAGTTTGTAAGTGCGGGTAAGTTCGCGGTTATCGGCTGTATCCACATCCTGGTAGAGCGGGCGGACACCCGCCCAGGCACGCAGGGCGCGGTAGGTAGCAAAACCGGGCACCAGCTTTTCGCCCTCTTCCAGCATAAAGGCCACTTCTTCGGCATCGATTCCGAAAACATCGGGGTTGGGTACCGGCACATCGGTGGTGCCAATCACGGCCACGGTATGGATGGGCACCAGAATATCGCCGTCGTCGGGCATCTTACAGCGGTTGATCACGGTGTTGACCATGCGGTGGTTCATTGCTACCATCGTGCCCTTGCCGGGAACAACCGAGACCTTGACATCCGCCATACCGGCGATTTTGCCCGCCCATGCGCCGGCCGCATTCATCACATAGGCCGACTCGATGCGTTTCTGCTCACCCGTACGCAGATCCTCGACCAGCGCGCCGATTACGCGGTTGCCCTCGCGCAGCAGATCAACCACCATGTGGTAGTTCAGCACCTGTGCGCCATGCTGTTTTGCGCCTTCGGCAACGACATGCGTTGCCAGGAAGGAGTCCGCCGAGCCGTCCTGTACCTCAAAGACGCGGCTGATTTTGGGATTGATCAGCGGCTCGCGGCGCAGTGCCTCCTCCACCGAGATTTCCTGCACCGGGACGCGGGTGTTGTGGCACGCCTGCACAAAGCGGTCGCCATAATCCGGATCATCCCAGGGCGTCACCACAAAAAAGCCGCTGGTATCCTCCAGGCAGTGGGGCATGATCTTGCGCAGGATGGCATTCTCCTCAGCGCACTCGGTAGCCGACTGCGGATCTTTTACCACATAGCGCCCGCCGCTGTGCAGCAGACCGTGATAGCGGCCCGTTGTGCCGTGGGTCAGGTCGCCCTTCTCAACCAGAATGGCGCGAATGCCGCGCTGGGCCAGATCAAACAGGATGCCGGTGCCGGTTGAACCACCGCCAATAACAAGCACTTCAGTTGATAACGTTTGCATAGTTTCCTATCGCTCGTTCTGTTGACGGCAGCAGGCAGTCAGTGCAACTGCCTGCTGCCATGCGTTTTGTATCCGTGATGTTCTATGATCTTCGGCGTTCTGCGCGCTGGTCTATCCGCGCTCTTCTTCCAGCCAGTCGAAGGTACGCGTAACCGCCTTCTTCCAGTAGCCATAGTTCTTATCACGCTCGTCCGGGTCCATATTGGGTTCCCAGGTTTTATCCATCTGCCAGTTCTTGCGCAGATCTTCCTGGTTGCTCCAGAAGCCGGTTGCCAGACCGGCGGCATAGGCCGCACCCAGCGCAGTGGTTTCCGAAACCTTCGGGCGGATCACCGGCACACCCAGCACATTGCTCTGGAACTGCATCAGCGTCTCGTTGACCACCATCCCGCCGTCAACCTTGAGCGACTCGGTCTTGATGCCGGAGTCCTTCTCCATCGCATCCGCAACCTCGCGGGTCTGCCAGGCGGTCGCCTCCAGTACGGCGCGGGCAATGTGGCCTTTGTTGACATAGCGGGTCAGACCGGCAATGACACCCCGCGCGCTCGACTTCCAGTAGGGCGCAAACAGACCGGAGAAGGCCGGGACGAAGTAGACCCCGCCGTTGTCGTCAACGGTCTTTGCCAGCGACTCAATTTCGGAACTGCTGGTAATCATGCCCAGGTTATCGCGCAGCCACTGCACCAGCGCGCCGGTAATCGCAATCGATCCTTCCAGGCAGAAGATCGTCGGCGCATCGCCCATCTTGTAGGCCACGGTTGTCACCAGACCACTCTTTGATGGGACGATCTCCGTTCCCGTGTTCAGCAGGTAGAAGCTGCCGGTGCCGTAGGTGTTTTTAGCTTCGCCTACGCTGTAGCAGGTCTGCCCGACCAGCGCCGCTTGCTGATCGCCCAGGTCACCCGCCACCGGGATGCCCTCCAGCGCACCTTTAGCATGGCCGTAGACCTGGCTGCTGGGGCGAATCTCCGGCAGCATCCGGCGCGGAATGCCCATGATCTTGAGGATCTCGTCATCCCAACTCTGTGTTTTGAGATCCATCAGCAAGGTGCGACTGGCATTGGTCACATCGGTGACATGCACACCGCCGTTGGTGCCGCCCGTCAGATGCCAGATGACAAACGTATCCATGTTGCCGAAGATGGCGTCGCCCCGTTCGGCATCGGCGCGGACACCGTCCACATTATCCAGGATCCACTTGATCTTTGGGCCGGAGAAGTAGGTAGCGATGGGCAGTCCGGTCTTTTCCCGGAAGCGGTCAATGCCGCCCTCGCGCTGCAACTCATTGCAGATACGGTCGGTGCGCGTATCCTGCCAGACAATCGCGTTGTAGTAGGCGCGCCCGGTCTTGCGGTTCCAGACAACGGCGGTTTCGCGCTGGTTGGTAATCCCAACGGCGGCAACATCTTTCAGATCAATATTGCCCTTGCGCAACGCCTCGTGCGTCACCGTCCGCGTGCGCTCCCAGACCTCTTCCGGGCTATGCTCAACCCAACCGGGCTTGGGATAGATCTGCTCGTGTTCTTTCTGATCAAAACAGACAATTCCCCCGGAGTGGTTGAAGACCATACAGCGGGTGCTGGTGGTACCCTGATCGATAGCAACGGCATACTTAGCCATTAGAGACCTCCTCGTCTAAAACTAGAAAACCGAGAACAAAGACCGGAGCGGAGAGACCTGCTGCGGGCTCCCTGCTCACTATATCGTTGTTCTTATCCACGTTCGATCACGCGCAGCAGCGCCTGCGCCATCAGATGGGCCGAAGTTGCACCGGGATCTTGATGCCCGACACTACGCTCACCCAGGTAGGAGGCGCGCCCCTTGGTTGCCAGCATATCAATTGTTGCCTGCATCCCGGCGGCGGTGGCGGCAACGGCTTTTTGCAGCGCGACAACGAATGAATCACCGGCAGCATACGCCTGCTTGAGCGTCTCCACACCAGGGGCGATAGCATCAATCATGGTCTTCTCACCCCGTTGCGCTTTGCCCCGCGCATGCAGTCCTTCCAGGGCAGCCTCAAGCGCGCCGATGATCGCCACTTCGTCGAGTGCGGTGCGATTGGTCACAACCGCACTCGCCCGGAGAAACGCGGTACCGTACAGCGGCCCACTGGCCCCGCCCACTGTCGAGACCAGGGTTGTGCCGACAGTTTTCAGAATGGTGCCAATATCTTTATCGGCCACCCCGGGCAACCGGGTCAGCACGGTACTAAAGCCCCGATCCAGGTTAGCGCCATGGTCGGCATCGCCGATGGCCGCATCAAGTTGGGTCAGGTAGTCGCGCTGGTCCCGTACCTGGGCCGCGACCTCCTCGATAAAGCGGATGACCTGTTCAGCCGTCATCTGCATCAGTACCCCCCTTGTTTGAAGAGAGTGACAGGATATCGCGGTATCACAACCGGCATCCTGTCACGAGATCATCATAGCAGGTTTACCAGCGCAGGGCCGGCGTATGCACGGGTGCATCCCAGAGCCGCGTAAGTTCATCGTCCAGTTTGAGCAACGTGATTGAGCATCCCGCCATCTCCAGCGAGGTGATATAACTCCCCACCAGACTGCGGCTGAGTGTTATCTGCCGTTCGGTCAACAGTTTGGAAAGTTCATCGTAGACAATGTAGAGTTCAATTAGCGGCGTACCGCCCATCCCGTTGACAAACGCCAGCACGCTATCGCCGGCCGCGAAAGGCAGATCCTCCAGGATGGAAGTTGTCAGCATCCGGGTAATCTCGGCGGCATTCTTGAGCTTCATACGCTGACGGCCCGGCTCGCCATGAATGCCAATGCCGATCTCCATCTCATCCTCGGCCAGCTCAAACGTAGGCTTACCGGCGGATGGCACCGTACAACTGGTCAGCGCCATTCCCATTGAGCGTCCCTGACCGTTAACCTTTTCGGCAATCCGCCGGCACTCGGCCAGGTTTGCGCCCGCTTCGGCGGCCGCCCCGACGATTTTCTCCAGTAGCACCGTTACACCCACGCCCCGCCGCCCCGCTGTGTAAAGGCTATCTTTGACGGCGACATCATCGTTGGTAATCACGCTGGCGACCTCAATTCCTTCGGCGGCGGCAAGTTCAGCGGCCATCTCGAAGTTCATGACATCGCCGGTATAGTTTTTTACAATGTGCAACACACCCGCGCCGCCATCAACCGCTCTGGTTGCCGCCAGCATCTGGTCGGGCACGGGGGAAGTAAAGATGGCCCCGGGGCAGGCGGCATCCAGCATACCTTTGCCGACAAAGCCACCATGCATCGGCTCGTGACCGCTGCCGCCGCCGGAGATCACGCCGACTTTGCCTGTGACCGGCGCATCGGCGCGGACGATATAGTCCGGGTCATTGCAGACCGTGATCAGGTCGGCGTGGGCGGTTGCCATACCGGCCAGCGCATCCTTAACCACCGTTTCCGGCGAGTTAATTAACTTCTTCACGTTGCTACCTCCTCATCGAGGAATATCTTGCCATTAAAACGGAATCGCAATCGCAAGGGCCACAATCGCGGCAATCGCGCCGCCAATAAACGGACCAACCACCGGAATCCAGGAATATTCCCAATCAGAGCTGCCCTTGCCCGGAATCGGCAGAATAGCGTGGGCAATCCGCGGGCCAAGGTCACGCGCCGGGTTAATCGCATAGCCGGTGGGTCCACCCAGGCTGAGACCAATACCCCAGACCAGCACCGCCACCAGGAACGGTCCCAGCGCGCTTACCGGGGAAGGAACATTGCCATCCAGTCCAGGCGCAAAAATCGAAAAGACGACGAACACGAGCACGAAGGTGCCGATAATCTCACTGATCATGTTCGAGGTCGTGTCACGGATAGCCGGGCCGGTGCTGAAGATCCCCAGCTTTGCGCCCGGATCATCGGTTTCTTTCCAGTGGGGCAGATAGTGCAGATAGACCAGCACTGCCCCGACAAATGCACCCAGGAACTGGGCAATCATACGAATAATGCCACCACCCAGGTCAGCGGGGTTACGAATAATATTGGCAAGCGCTACGGCGGGATTAATCTCGCCGGGAGCGCCCAGCGCTGCGGCCACAAATACCCCGGCAAAAACGGCAAACCCCCAGCCGGTTGTAATAACAATCCAGCCTGCGTTCTGTGATTTTGATTTGTTCAGCAGCACACCGGCAACAACCCCATCACCGAGCAGAATAAGTATCATTGTGCCGAGAAACTCGCCGAGAAAATCCTCCATTGTTGTAATTCCTCCTGAGTCACACCAGCGGCGGGAACAAGACCCACACGCAATCATCCCTTGATCCAGCGGCTTCGTTGCGTTTCGTTTTTGTCTTTTGTTCTCTGTACTTTTCCGATTTCACCTCTCCTTCTACTTCAACAAGACCTGTCACGCTGAACAGGGCGAAGCGGCGCACCACGACAGGCCACGCAACCCGGCACACCGTTCCGGGTAACATGCCGTCAGTTCAGATATCAGCATGCGCATGCCCGACCGTGGCGACTCCCGGAATGCCAGGTATTCGCAGAAAAAGCAATCATGCCCGGTATCTATGGCAGAGTTGCTGCAGATGTGGGCTGATACTGTATCTAAAATCAGAAATTATGTCGTTACAACCGAATTGTGAAAGTAGCAATCGAGGACCGCTCCTCGACATTGAGCAGTCGGCTATGCATCATTGCCGGAACCGGCGCACAACGATATAGGGGTTATGTTCGACAACCCTGAACGTAGCAGCAGTTTACCGGATTTGATGCTATTCCTGTTGAGAATGATTTTTGTGAAGACTGATACTTATATCAATCATAGCATGCTTCTACAGGGAGTCAAGTTTGTGGAGCGCATATCTGCGTGGAAACTGATTTTCATGGACAGGAGTTACGTGGTGCATGTTCCAACGGGCCGTCTGCTCCCGATAAGGCGTATGTCGTTTGCGGCAGCGTGTGTCCCGGCAGATGCCTGGGTTGCAACCGACTGTGTACGTCCTGTCATGGAGGTCGTAGGCGCGGCTTGCGGCCATGCATCGACCATATGCATGTGGTTTGTAGCCGCACCTCCCCTGCTATTACCGGGCGAAGCAGAAATGCCCTGCCTGAGTCAATGTCAGGCAGGGTTCTCACCCATGCATGTTCAGGCCGTGTTATCCTGAGTGGTGGTACTATATGCCGTTCACACTGTTGGCGTGCAATTCGTGCTGATTTTCCGCTTGCTCGCCAGGCCGGCTTATCTCGCGGGCCTGCCGGCGGGCAAGTTCGCGCAGTTCAGCGAAGAGCTCGAGGCCGAGTACCGCGCCAATCGGCACACCGTTCTGCGTCACAATGATTGGGCGATTGTCGGAGTTTTTCATGATTTCGGCCAGATTAGCGGTTGCCTTGGTAACCGGAATTACGCCGCCCTCCTCCAGGGAAACTTCACCTATGCTCGATGAGTACTTGTTCGGCATCTTGAATCTCACTTTCATAACTAAGGTCTGGTATTGCCTCATAACTCCCACTGCCCGCTTTTGTCGGCGTTGTATATATTATGCCGTTTAGACTGCGGCTCAGGATTTGGTCTGGTCCGGTCCGGGATGCAGAAAATCTGCCTCCCACCCTCACCGCATATTCTACGGGCATGTACATTGTATTCCATTTTTTCTAAAAGTGAAACGTACCTAAGTCCTATTTCGGAAAAGTCGCGGAAAATGTCGCTGTAAGGCGGTGGAACGGGGCTGATCAAGCGAACCGGAGCAGGAGAAAAAACGGCAAAAGGCGAAAGAACCAGGCACAAATTGTGTACATGGTTCTTTGTGCAATATTAACACTACGGTTCATCGGGAGTGTATTCTGATTCCGGGTTTCGCAGAATGCGGAAATAACCCGGGTGTAACCTCAGAAAAGGGGGGGCGAACTGCTGTTTTGCGCCCGTCGCCGGGTAATGATAGGGCGCAGACCATGTTTGTATGTCAACCGGATCGGGGGAATCAGGTAAACTAGCCCGGATGCATTTCTCGGAAGAGGAATGCTACTCCGGTCTTTGTCGGTCGGTGTTATGGCACTGCGCAGGTAAATACCAAAATAGTGCCGGAGCATGCGCCCTTTATCCTGCCGGCGTTCGCGCATGAAGATGGATGAAGATCGGCATGTGAGTGGCTCTGCGATTGGGGTTCGCAGTGCGGCTCCATGCCAACGCCTGAGGAACGCCATTCCGCCCACTTATCGCGCCGGGATGGGTTCCACGGATTTTTGGCAGACGTATGCGCCGGTTCTTCCCGACGATCCGCATGAAGCCGGCGGGAATGAAACGGGGCAGACCGCGCATGGAGAGCGTCGGAACAACACGTTGCGCCATACGGTTGGGGCGCTTTGTCCGCGAAAGTCGCGTGTGTTCCACATCCTGGAGCATGCATAATTATTGTGTCTCCGGTTGTTCCGCCATTGCTACAACCCGGCATTAGTGTAAAGCATTTCTGTTCGCATGACGGTGCTCGTCGATTAAGAGCCTGTCTGAAACGGGTTGGTCATGGGGCAATACCTTTCAAATAGTAGAACCTGCGCAGTAGCATGGCAAACCGGGTGGTTGTTCCGATACCGAACAGTTCCGCCTGCGGCAGCATGGTACGTTTTTACCTTTTTTCACAAAAACTTTTCACAAAGTGAAAAGTTTTTGTGAAAAAAGAATGATTTCTTCCGCCCTGCCGGAGGCGATCGCTCCTTCCAGGAGAGTGACTGTATACGTCGTCTTATTTGAACGGTATTGGGTCATGGGGCGACGGCCCCGGCGCGGGCGTCCCGGCGTCCGCCGGGGTGTGGCCGGAACCGGCGGACGCCGGGACGCCTGGGGCGCGGTCCGGTGTCGCAGGGCACAGCATGCCGTGGGACCGACGTGAATCAGCTTTTCAGACAGTCTCTGAGATGTCATTCGCTATTGCGCCACTACCCTTTTTGTGACACGCGTTACGCGGTGTAGCCAGTTCCAGCCAGGTGTCAGATCTGAACGTCAGGTTCGCCTGCGGCAGCATGGTACTTCTTTTAGCTGTTTCACGAACATGTGGCTTCTTGCGCTACATGTTCGTGAAACAGCATGTCCGCTTCCGCCCGGCCGGTGGCGATATTCCCCGCCATATGCGGGATCGCCTGATCCATGGCGTCACCGGCAGCTTCGCGGTGTTCGCTGATTTCGTGTTGTTTGTGGTCCAAATGCCCACCGCGTAACGCGTGTTTTGTGAGAAAGATGAGAAACGTACCATAGGGGCACTATCAGCACGCGGCGCAAGGTATGGTATGATGCCTACATTCATCGGAGATGCAGATATACAGAGTGACGACTGAGGTACGGGATGCCTGATCCAAAACGGCGACCAGAGGATGAGACGCCCGAGACGCGGATAAAGCGCGGTTGTATTGGTGTTGCGATTCTGCTGGTTGCAATGACCTGGCTGTTAATTATTCAGACGGAGAATCTAGCCTGGAGTTTACTGCTGATCCTCGTCGTGCTGGTCTTGCTGGCACGGCAGTATCTGGTTTGAGTGAACCGGGGCTGAGCAAACATCGGCATGACCTATGCTACAATAGGGACTACCATTATTCTACGCAGCTTGACGGACAGGCCATCAGAAACAGGCAGTAGCGTGCCGGCTGCCCCGGGAGAGATGTGTTGTGACCATGGCTGATCTGGCTGATCTGAATGATCTGATCCGGCGGGTTGAACAGATGTTACGCGCTGTCCCCGGCTTTGAGCGCACCACGCCGCCCCCAATGACGCACCTGGCTGATGCGACGATGCCGGTGGTAGCTCAGTCGCCGGCCCGGTTTATCGATCATACGCTGCTCAAGGCCGATGCCACTCCCGCGCAGATTGAGCAACTCTGCCGCGAGGCCGCGCAGTATGGCTTCGCCGGCGTATGTGTGAATCCCGCCTATGTGCCGCTCTGCCGGCAGGTGCTGGCGGAGAGTGGCGGGAGCGACAGTGCGATTTGCACGGTTGTCGGCTTCCCGCTCGGCGCGACGACGACGGCAACCAAGGTGTTCGAGACGCGCCAGGCGCTCGAAGCCGGCGCGCGCGAGATTGATATGGTCATGGCGATCGGGCGGTTGAAAGCGGGCGATTATGCCGCTCTGCGGGACGATATGGCCCAGGTGATTGCGGCGAGTCATGCCGCCGGGTCGCTCTGCAAGGTGATTATCGAAACGGCGCTGCTGAGTGCTGCCGAAAAAGTTGCCGCCTGCCTGCTGGCTGCCGGCGCTCAGGCCGATTTTGTCAAGACCAGTACCGGCTTTTCGCGTGGGGGCGCAACGGTCGCGGATGTCGCCCTGATGCGCCATGTCGTTGGTCCCGCCATCGGTGTCAAAGCCGCGGGTGGGGTTCGCACCCTGTCCGATGCCCGGGCCATGCTGGCGGCGGGCGCAACGCGCATTGGTACCAGTGCCGGCGTGCAACTGATGCGCGAAATCGGCGAGACGCCCGACGATCGTTCGTCGTTGCCGGACAGCTATTAATGAACACGAGGTACGCGGTGGGTGTCCAAACTGACCAGGTGATCCCGGTGGCGGGACATGTCGCCTCCGGCAGGGTGGAACCGGACACCCTTTTTTGGCAACATTGTTGCCAAAAAGAGCAAACAGGGCCATGCTGCCGGAGGCAATGGCGGCGTTTCACCCGGTGAAACGCCCGGTTTGATCGCCCACCGCGTACGTCGTGTTTATCACGCGCGTTACGGTGTTTATTCCAGCCTGGTGCCGGACCCGCAAGCCGACTCTGCCTGCGGCAGCAGGGAACACCGAACAACGCGCACCTGGCGCATATCGGTCGAACAACGTGTTTGTTCTGAGCTTATGTGTTCTTGCTATAAGTTTATCCGTAGCTCTTTTAAGTACAGAGGGAGGAAGACGTTGAGCATTCTGGTTGACAAAAACACCCGGCTGTTAGTACAGGGTATCACGGGGCGCGAGGGCGAGTTTCACACCCGCCAGATGATGGATTACGGCACCAATGTTGTTGCCGGTGTCACCCCTGGTCGTGGCGGTCAGAAGGCCGTTGACGGCAAAGTGCCGGTATTTAACACAGTCAGCGAAGCGGTGAAGGAGACGGGCGCGAACACCTCGATTCTGTATGTGCCGGCGGCCTTCTCCGCCGACGCGATCCGCGAGTCGGCCGCCGCCGGGATTGCGCTGACTATCTGTATTACCGAGGGCGTCCCTGCGCTGGATATGGTGTCGACCTATGAGTTTGTGCAGCAATGCGGCGTGCGCCTGCTGGGCCCCAACTGCCCCGGTCTGTTGACCCCCGGTGAGGCCAAGGTGGGCATTATTCCCGGCAATATCGCTATGCCCGGCCCGGTTGGTGTCGTCTCGAAGAGTGGTACGTTGACCTACGAAGTCATTGACGCGCTGACTCGAATTAAGATGGGGCAGACCACCTGTGTCGGTATTGGTGGCGACCAGATTATCGGCACTAGCTTTATCGATGTACTGGAATTGTTTCAGGCCGATCCGAAAACCGAGGCGATTGTGCTTATCGGTGAGATCGGTGGAACGGCTGAGCAGGAAGCGGCCGCCTACATCAAAGCCAATGTCACCAAGCCGGTTGTTAGCTTCATCGCCGGACAGACGGCTCCTCCCGGCAAGCGCATGGGCCACGCGGGCGCGATCATCAGCGGTGGCGAAGGCACGGCGCAGGAAAAGATCACCGCGCTGGAGGCGGTCGGGGTGAAGGTTGCGAAGTTGCCCACCGATATTGCCCAGATCGTGAAGGATACGCTTAAGTAACATGCGTTACGCGGTCACTGACCCGGCGCGGAATGTCGCCTCCGGCAGGGCGGAAGATTTCGTTTTTGTTCAGAAACCATTTGCACATTGTGCAAATGGTTTCTGAGAGACTGTCTGAAACGGGTTGGTCATGGGGCGACGGCCCCGGCGCGGGAGTCCCGGCGTCAGCCGGGGTGTGGCCGGACCCGGCTGACGCCGGGACGCCGGGG
>JGI12109J20283_10281392_pt1 | contig 41010 bp, 32 predicted proteins | sample ElkSlonscriptome_12_FD_20283 | JGI IMG/M metagenome (IMG submission 20283)
CGTGCTTTATTCAGTTTTGTACATCTGTTGCAACGGATTGGGATGGGGTGTCACCATCCTCTTGGCTTAACCGCCTGTAATCACTCGGTGTCGCACCCGTGATGGTGCGAAAGGCACGGTTGAATGTGGCGAGCGAATTGTAGCCCAGATCCATCGCGATGGTCAGCATGGGCAGATCGATATGATCCTTGTCTGCCAATTTACCGCGCGCCTCCGCAATGCGGTGACGGTTCAGGAACGCCGAGAAATTGCGATATCCCAGCCGCCGGTTGATGAGAGAGCGCAGGCGATGTTCGGGCGTATCAAGCTGCTGGGCCAGTCGCGCGGTGGTGAGGCCCGTTTCGCGATAAGCGCCGTCATTCATCGCAGCCATCAGCTTTTCGTGCAGCACTTTCTCGCCAGGGGATAGTGCAAGCGGCTGCTCGATGGCGTCCGCTTCATTTTCCGCTTTCTCGACCATCAGCAAATCCGGATCAGCCCGCAGCAAAGCCAGCCCCGCGAACAGCATAATCACCAAAATCAACAGCGAATTGAGCAGGTTGACAAGCGGAAAGAGCTCGGACGCGCCGGTAACAGTTTCAAACAGCAAGATCGCGCCAGTTTGTGCTGCCAACAGCAGCGGGAACCAAAGGCGCAAGACGCGACGCTGATCGACAAGGTCATCGGTGCGCTCGCTCAATGCAATGCGAACAAGATCGGCGATCAGAACAAGCGCTGCGATATGGAGAAGATAGAACCCGAAACGGCCAGTTCCCGGGACGAAATTGCCCATGATCCAGCCCGTGGCGAGCACGCCGGCACTCGCATAAATCAGCTTTGGCTCTGGCTCGTTTTCGAACAATCGCCGGGCAAACAGCCAGATCCAGAAAGGGGTCGCAATCGCGAACAGATCGACAAAGGGATCAAGCGGCCCATCGCCCATCATCAGCGGCGAGGCATTGATGAGGTAAGCGATCACGCCCACCAGCATCGCCGAAAGTGGAACCTTCACGCGGGCTTGCACGCCGCTTGCGACCATCTGCGCGATCAGCATGAGGCCCGCGCCAATGGCGAGCAGGCGAACGAGGTAATCGGTGTGCTCAATCATGCAAAGCTATCTGGAATTTCATCGTCCAGACTTCCAGCGATTTGATTGGTCTTGGGCGCGTCTTCGCCGATTTCTCCCTGCTCAATCCGGGCAAGCGCTTCGTCGAGAGTGACGCGGCGCACATTTGCGCCCGATGGAAAGGCGGTGAGCAGGCGGCTGGGGAACGCCGATGACAGCACGACAAAATGGCCCCTGTCCTCGCGCCCGCGGATGAGCCGGCCAAACGCCTGGGCCAGCCGCGCACGGATAATCGCATCGTCATAGGCGCTGCCTGACATACCCTGTTCCTGCGCGGCGGCGCGGCGGGCCTTGTGCAGGATATCGGGGCGCGGCCATGGCACCGCCTCCATCACCACGCAGCGCAGCGAACGGCCCGGTACATCCACCCCGTCACGCAAGGCATCCGTGCCAAGCAGGCTGGCGCGCGGATCATCGCGGAAAATATCGACCAGCGTGCCTGTATCAATCGGATCAACATGCTGGGCATACAGCGGCAGGCCTGCCCGCGCCAGGCGATCGGCAATGCGCCCGTGCACTGCGCGAAGGCGCCTGATGGCGGTGAACAGGCCAAGCACGCCGCCGCCCGATGCCTCGATCAGGCGGGCATAGGCGCCTGACAGCCCCGGCAAATCGCCACGCTTGATGTCAGTCACGATAAGGATCTCAGCGTTTTTGCTGTAATCGAACGGGCTTTGTGCGCGGCTGAGCATGGCCGAGGTTTCAAGGTGGCCCGCACCAGAGCGCCGGATGGCAGCCGCCCATGCCGCGTCTTCATCCTTCACCCGGTCTGTCAGCGTCGCGCTGGTCATCATCACGCCATGCGCAGGTTCAAGCACGGTGCGCGCAAACGGTTTCATGGGATCAAGCCAGCGGCGATGGATCGCAACATCGAATTCGCGCGCATCCGAGCGATCAACCGCGAGCCAGTCAACAAATTCCTCGTCGGCCGGGCCGCCAATCCGGGCAAGCAACGCCTCCCAAGCCATTAGCAGATCAACCCGCCATGTCAGCGAATGGCGTGCCCCCTCGATCCTCGCGCGGCCCTGTCCATCCAGCCAGTCCGGCGGATCGGCCAGCACCGCTTCCAGTCGCCCGCCTAGCTGTATTAGCGGCACACGGATCGCAGCCAGCCCGGCAGCGGCATTGCCGGCGGCCTCGATCACATCGCCGGGCAGGCCGGATGCCTCGGTTTCAATGCCGTAGCCCGCCTCCGCTCCGCCGCTTTCATCGCGGGCATAAACGCACTGGCGAACAGCGGCGAGCAAATGCTCGATTGCGCCGGAGGGGGCGTTTTCAAACAGCCGTTGCAGCCAGCCATCACCGGGCAGGGCGCGGGCTGCCTCGCATGCGGCATCGATGGCCTCGCCGCCTGCTTCATCATAGCTGGCAATATCGGCAAGCCTTGCGGTGAGCCCGCGTCTGCGCCCCCGGTTGGTGCGCTCAGGCCCAAGGATCCAGCGCCGCAATTCAATCGCTTCCTGTCCGCTCAGGGTGGCGGCGAACGTGGAATCGGCAGCTTCGAAGACGTGGTGCCCTTCATCGAAAATTACGCGCGTGGGGCGCCCGGCATGGCCCGGGGCCTGATCGCGGCCTCTCGCGGCGTTCACCATCACAAGAGCGTGATTGGCGATCACGAGGTCAGCCTGCGTTGAACTGCGTGCCGAGCGTTCGATGAAGCATTTGCGATAATGCGGGCAGCCTGCATAAATGCACTCGCCGCGCTGATCGGTTAGCGCGGCTATCCCGCGCCTGCGAAACAAGGTGCCGAGCCAGCCTGGCAGATCGCCGCCGATGATATCGCCGTCACGCGTAAAAGCGGCCCAGCGCGCGACCAGTTGCGCAAGGATGGCCGGGCGCCCCTGATATCCGCCTTGCAGCGCATCTTCCAGATTGAGCAGGCAAAGGTAATTCTCCCGCCCCTTGCGCACCACAACGGGCGGCGTGCCGTCGGGGCGTTTTACCGGCCAAGCCCGCCGGCTTTCAGAACGCAATTGCCGCTGCAAATTCTTGGTGAAAGTGGACACCCATACCGTGCCGCCAGATCCGCTTGCCCACAAAGATGCAGGCGCCAGATAGCCCAGCGTCTTGCCGATGCCCGTGCCCGCTTCCGCCAAAGCAATATGCGGCATCTCCCGCCCCTCGCGCGGAGCGAAAATGCGGGCCGCATCGCGCGCATATTCGCGCTGGCCTTCGCGCTTTTCGGCTGTCTCTCCCGTCAGGTGATCAAGCTGTGCCAGCACATCGGCATCGCCAAGTTCAACCTGGCGTGGTGGGGCGCGCTCGCCCGCTTCCTCCCATTCGGGCAAGTTGGAAAACAGCCACTTTTCTGCCTTTTCCGGCTTGGCAATATAGGGCTTCAAAACTTGCGCCCACGGCCATCGCAGCCGCTCCAGCGTTTGCAACGCGCTCCACGCACCTGCCCGCTCAAACCATTCGGGATCACGGGCAGCATCGATGAGAGCGCTGGCGGCGCGCTGAAGAAACTGTGGCACCGCTTCATCGCTTTGCGGCGCGTCCATCTCCAGCGCATCGGCAAGACCGCGCGCAGTGGGCACGCAGAAACGGGCGGGATGGATGAATGCGAAGACTTCGAGCAAATCCAGCCCCGAAAGATCAGGATAACCCAGCCTGTTGGCAACCAGCGGGGCGTTGAGCAGCAGCACCGGCGTATCGGCAGCAGCCGTGATCGCATCGCCTTTGGAAACCGCCATGGTTGCACCGTCACTGGATAGATCGCCAGACCGCAGCCAGGTGCCGCCGTGGCTGGCATGAAGCGCGGGTAGGGCGATGGCGTGCTGGGATGCGGGCAAGGGCGCGGTCACTGGGCCAATTATGGTGGCTTGTATGCGCGAAGTAAACGCAGAGCGCCGCGTAATACACGGGAGAGGATGCGCGGGGCCGACTAACAGGCATTGTCACGCAATTGCTGGCTGTTTCCTGATAGCTGGTTGAGCGCCAAACAACTGGAAGGGTTCATCTTATGCTTGCCAAAACCACCGCTGCTTGCGCTGCCGTCCTGGCTCTCGCCGCCGCACCGCCCGCTCTTGCGCAAAGCAAGCAGGACAAAAAAATGGTCAAGCTCGTCGCCGAATGTGCCTATGTGACCAAGATGGCGGAAGGCAACGGCGCAAAGCTACGCAATCCGGCGGCGATGTGGGAACAGGCGCTTGCCAATGTCGCGATGCAGATGAAGATCGATCCCGTGCCCTACATCAATGAAGCGCGCGCCAAGTATAAGAAACGCGAGCGGGTGATGGGCTCTGGCGATGCGGTGCGTTCGATGATCAAACGTGCCAAGGACTGCGATGCCCAGCTGTAAATCCATCGCTCTCGCATTGGTGACCATTGCAGGCGCCCCAGCACCGCTTCACGCGCAGATACCGCACAGCGTGCAGGAGCGTGCGGACACCATGTACGAATGCGCAACAGCGATGATTTATGCCGAAAAGGAACTGGGCGAACCCTTCAGGTTTTCGAGCCGGGTGCTGTTTGATGAATTTGATGATCTGGTCAAACAAGGCGCGGATCGCACTATCGCTGCGGCTTTTGCGAAAGAGCAATTCGAGCTTTTCACCAAGGGGAAAAGCCGCGCGGGTGCTGACGATTACATTGTAGATCTGGCGCGCGATTGCGAGCAGCTGATGATCCAGCGAGAAGCAATCCGCATCGAAAAAGAGCGCGCAGAGGCTTCAGCGCGCCCGATCACCGTTGATTATCTGCGCGAACATTTCCGCAAGAACCGCAATCTGCCGGTGATTGTCGAATATATTCTGGGGCGCTATCCGTCAGGCAAATCGCTCATGGGTGATCCCATTCCCGAGGGCGAATTTCTCGCCGAATTGCTGCTGCATGTGGGCAAAGAGGGCATGAAAGCACTGCCTGACAGCGCGCTTGTCACCATCGTCAACAAGCAGTTTTGGCAGTATAATCCGCCCGCCTCAAAGCTTGCTGATGCAGAATACAGACGCCGCTTGCGTGCGCGCAAATACAGCCAGAACGAGGCCAAGGCATGGGCAAGCCGCGTGGAGGATGAACGCAGGCGCGATCTGCGCCGCGCGGCGACCAGCACGGCACAGCGCCTTGGCGGCAATATCCGCTGCACCAATGTCGCGCCGCAAGGGCTTGAGGGCAAAAGCTACAACCGTTGCGAATTGCTCGATTAGCGAGCGCTTGAGTGGTGTGGATATTCGTGTTCGCTCAAACCGGTATCCTACATGCGGGCAACCATGTATGAAGCATTCTGGAAGCGGGCGTAATGCTTCGCTTCAGATGCTTTCCTTGTCGCCCTATCATGTCGCTTTCGGTGTCAGCGCGTAGTGTAAAGCGTTGTAAAGAAGGTGATAAATTGGCGTCTCTGGAAATTTACACCCTGTCGCCTTTGTCGCCTTTGTCGCTTTTGACTGTGTGCCTTGCGCAATTTTTTCGGAAACCATCAGCCCCTCTTCGCGCTTGCACCACACAGCCCCTGCAATAAAGACGCCCTCACTATGACTGACACAAACCTTATGGAAGCTGCACAAACCTCCAAGGCCTGGCCCTTTCAGGAAGCCCAGCGCCTTGCCAAACGGCTCAAGGGGCGAAAAGTCGATGGTGAGCCTGTGTTGTTCGAGACGGGCTATGGCCCCTCAGGCCTGCCGCATATCGGAACGTTTCAGGAAGTGCTGCGCACCTCGCTGGTGCGCCGGGCTTATGAGGCATTGACGGGGGAGCCGACCCGGCTGGTTGCTTTCTCGGATGATATGGACGGCCTGCGAAAGGTGCCCGACAATGTGCCCAACAAGGCGGTGCTGGAGGAAAATCTTGGTCTGCCGCTTTCCCGCATTCCCAATCCGTTTGACACCGAACATGAAAGTTTCGCCGCGCACAACAACGCCAAGCTCCGCGAATTTCTTGACCGGTTCGGCTTTGATTACGAATTCATCAGTTCTTCAGACCGCTACAATTCTGGCGCGTTTGATGATGCCCTGCGCGGTGTGTTGAACAATTTCGACGCGATCATGGATATCATGCTGCCCACCCTTGGTGAGGAGCGCCGGCAGACCTATTCACCCGTCATGCCCATCAGCCCTGCCACGGGCGCTGTGCTGCAAGTGCCGATCGAAGTGGTCGATGCTAGCGCTGGCCTCATTCGGTTCACTGATGAGGATGGCAGCGTGGTTGAGCAATCGGCGCTTGGCGGCATGGCAAAGTGCCAGTGGAAGGTTGACTGGGCGATGCGCTGGGTTGGCTTGGGCGTTGACTATGAAATGTATGGCAAGGACCTCACCGATAGCGGCGTGCAATCGGGCAAGATCGCCCGCGTGCTGGGCGGCAAGAAGCCTGAAGGCCTGATCTATGAGCTGTTCCTGGATGCCAAAGGCGAGAAGATTTCCAAGTCAAAGGGCAACGGCCTCACGATCGAGGAATGGCTGCACTATGGCAGCGAGGAAAGCCTTGGCTTCTACATCTTCGCTAACCCAAAAAGCGCCAAGCAATTGCATGCCGGTGTGATCCCCAAGGCAGTGGACGATTACTGGCAGTTCCGCGAACGTCTGCCCGAGCAGGCGATGGACAAACAGCTTGGAAATCCGGTGTGGCATCTGGCGCGCGCGAATGAGCGGATCGATGGACCAGAGGCGCCGGGCGCTGGCGATGCGCTGAGCGTCCCGTATTCTCTTCTTTTGAACCTTGTGAGCGTGCTTGGGCTGGAGGCGACGCCTGATAGCCTTGCAGATTATGTGGCAACCTATACCGGCAAGCCGGTGAGTGACCCTGAATTGCTGCAACTCATTGAAAGCGCAGTAAATTACAATCGCGACTTTCTAGCGCCAACGCTTCGCAAGCGCGCGCCCGAGGGCGGCGAGATCGCAGCTCTTCAAGATTTGGACAAGCGCTTGGCGCAAGCACCTACCGATGCGAGTGCGGAGGATCTACAAACCATGGTCTACGAAATCGGCAAGGTTGAAGCCTATGGCTTTGAAAGCCTGCGCGACTGGTTCCGTGCCCAGTATGAAACGCTGCTGGGAAGCGAGCAGGGCCCGCGCATGGGCAGTTTTATCAAGCTGTACGGGATTGAACCGACACGAAAGCTGATCGCTGAGGCGCTGGCGAGATAGTCTTGCCTCGCCCCTGTCGCAGCGGCCTGCGCGGGTTATTTCCAGCGCCGGGTGCGATACCACCGCGTGATGACGTATTTGCTGCCTTTGATGACCGGGGTGCCAGCATGCATCGTGTCTTCATTGGGTGATCCATCTTCGAGCGCGTTGTTCCAGATCAGCAAGACGCCGGGCTTGGGTACGATCTTGATGCCGACATGGGTGAAGTGGGTTTCCCCGCCTTCTTCCACGCTGTTCAGAAAAGCCATGGCCGTCCACGAACGCTGGCCGCCGCGCTTGCGTTCGCTCTCCCAGTATTTCTCGCTGGTGTAGAACCAGTCATTGTGCGGCTTGAATTGCTGGCCGGGCAGATAGCGCTGGCCCTGTATGGCCTCGCCAATCGTGGGATTTACGCCGAGCAGATCATCAATGCGGCGCGCAACACCTTTCACAAAACTATCATGCGGATCAAGATCGCCGGAAAACGAGGTTCGAAACCCGCTGTCATAGCCGATTTCATGCAGCGATGAAGGCCGCGCAGTCAGATCAATCATCGTGCACAGCCTGTCGCATTCATCAAGGCTCAGAAAATCGCCAACGGCGAAGATCTCTGCCTTTTCGGTAGGAATCTGGTAGATCCCCGGGTCTGCCGCCAGCCGTTCGCGCACGGACTTGCCAATTCTTTTCAGGGCATCTTGATCGGGAATGTTCTTGGTCGCCATGCGGCAGGATTAGCAAGCTGCGCGCGCAAGGCCAAGAATGCAGTGCGCATAAAACAAACCCCCGCCCGATTTTGGAAGCCGGGCGGGGGGCAGAGGCACCGATGGCTTTAACGCAAGGCCATCACCAGAAGAAGTCGCGGATTTCATCCACCACCTCGCCGGTGTAGATATCGACGAGAAGCACATCGTCATAATATCGCACCCAGCGATAGGGGCCATGGGCCGGTGGCAGCCTGAACGCCCATGGATCATTGATGAAGAACCGGGGCTGGAAAAACAGGCTATCAAGGAAGAAGCCTGTGCCCACGGGCCGGTAGAAATGGCCACGGAACGGTGCGAAATACGGGCCGAGGCGGAACACCCCGCGATTGACGCGGCGGAAATTGCGCCAGCCAAACCGGCGATCCGCGCGCCATGCCCGGCGATCCCAGCGGCGGAACTTGCCATTGCGGAAACCCCGGTTGACCCCGCGCTGTTGACCGGCACGAAAGGCATTGCGACGGATCTGGCGATCCTGAAAACGGTCCCGCCGCCGTTCATTCCGCACCCCGTTGCGGAAACCCCGACGTTCTGCGCGGTTACGGATGCGACGGTTTTCGGCGCGGTTGCCGCGACGTTCATTCCTCACGCCATTGCGCACACCGCGACGTTCTGCGCGGTTGCGGATACGGCGGTTCTCGACGCGATTGCGAGCCCTTTGGCTGCGAGCACGATCCCGTCCTTCAAGGGCGCGTTCTGCCCGTCGTTCGCGGCGTTGAGCGCGCGCACGGTTGCCGCGCACTTCACTGCCGAACACCCGGCGGTTTTCCCGAACATCGCCCCGCGTTCTGAAGTTGGCGGCGCGATTGGCGCGGTTGTTACCCCGCCTTTCTGCACCGTTGGCGCGGTTGTTGCCGCGGCGTTCTGCACCGTTGGCGCGGTTGTTGCCGCGGCGTTCTGCACGGTTGGCGCGGTTGTTGCCGCGACGCTCGGCGCGGTTCACGCGGTTGTTGCCGCGACGCTCGGCGCGATTGGTGCGGTTCTCGACCCGCCGAACCCGGTTTTCCGAGCGGTTGATCTCGCTACGCACCGCACCGACATTGCGCGGTGCGTTGCGCCGCACCTTCTGGCGGTTGGCGCGATTGTTTTGCCGCGCGCGCTGCCGATTGGCCCGTTGTGAATTTGCGCGCGGTCGATCCGCGCGTTGTCGATTAGAGCGCTGTCGGCTCGCGCGTTGTCGATTCGCTCTGGGACGGCTTGTACGGTTATTGCTGCGTGCGCGCTGGCGATTGGCCCGGCGGGGCCGTGGCTGTGCCGCTTCCGAGGCGCCGGCCGCGCTGGCAGCTATCGCCACGCCGCTTGCAGCACTACTTGCAGCGATGTTGGCAACGGCAACCGGATTGGCTGCTTCAGCAGGTTCGGGGGTAACAGCAAGAGCAAGCGCGGTGGCAAGAGCCGAAAGCGCACTACTCTTGAGCAGAAAGTTCAAGTCCATGAGTGCCTCCAGAAATGCCGCTCCACCACTTGCGGCGTGATTGATACGCTTGGTTACATCCACCAGACTGTCGCCAATCTGAACCAGACCGTCACCCTGGCGTTCATGTTGCGAATAAATTATATGAACAATGGCGCGCTTGCTCTTTGGCATCAGCGCGCCCACATCTCGCGACATGTTTGATGATCTTGCCGAAGCTCGCACAGACCTGACCAACCGCCTCGTGCGTGCCGCGCGTGATCGCAAAAGCGCGATGCACACACCGGCGGTGATCACCAGCGACGTCGATGCCCGCACGATGGTCCTGCGTGAGTTTGACAGCGCCGCCTGGACCCTGCGCTTCCACACCGACACCCGCGCTCCGAAAGTTGCACCGATTGAAGCGGATCCCAGATGCGCGGTGCTGTTTTATGACAAGGGGGCGAAGATCCAGATCAGAGCGCGCGGCACCGCTCAGATCCTGCGCGAAGCACCTGTGACTGATCAGGCCTGGGCCAATGGTTCGAACTTTGCGCGGCGATGCTACATGGGCGATGGACCAGGTTCCATGTCCGAGTTTCCGACATCAGGCCTGCCGCCCGAGCTTGAGGGGGTGGAACCCAGCGATGAGCAGCTCGCGCCCGCACGTGCAAATTTCGCCGTATTGCTGGTGACTTTGCAGGAGCTTGATTGGCTTTACCTTGCGCATACCGGTCATGTGCGCGCTCGCTTTGAACGCCGCGACAGCTCGGAGTGGTCAGGAAGCTGGGTTTCCCCCTAGGCTGCCTGTGAGCGCTGAGAGCGATCAGGCATACCAGGTGAAGGCGCGGGCAACTGCATGCGTTCCTCAATAATGTTGGCTTCTACAAGATCGGCTTCGCTCATATCGCCGGTTTCTCCAGCGGCCTTTTGCGTGGGCTTGCGCCACTCGTGAAGGCTTTCGCTCATCCGGCGCATTGATACCCCGAGGCGAGCGGAAAAACGAATTTTCCCAGTAAGCCCCTCTATTTGCGCATCGGCAAGTTCCCGGCGCAAGCGGCGCGCGACAATGCCGGCTTCGTGTTCGCCAGCGTTTCGCACCACGATAACGAAACCCTCACCCTCGATTTGATCGACCGTGTCCCCGGATTGTCCGTCATACCGGCCGGCGTGCCTGACGGAACGTTTCATGATATCAGCAACCCGCTCCATTGCCTCGCGCCGCGCTTCGCCATCCCAAACATGAGGCGCAGGATCGAGCGGTTCGATCTGGGCATGCACCACGGCATCGCGATTTTGTACAATGTGCCTGCCCCATTTTTTCCCGGACTGCGCATCTTTTCCACGCGAGTTTGCAACGATCTGACAAATCAGATCGGCTTCGCGTATCACGGCGTGAAGGCCGGTATCCACGGGCTCACCTTGGCGATGCTGCAAGGCCAGCTGGTACCCTCGCAGTGCCGCTGATCCCATCGCGGCAGCCGAGATTATCAGCCCTGCAAGAAGGAGAATGTCGAGCGTGACCGCAAAGCCGGTGATCATATTCGCTACCCCTGTCATGGCTGCGCCAGATCCTGCCAAGCCCTTGGTGCAGAGACGCGAAGCTAGCGATTAGTTCGCAGGGGTCGGTTAAATCGGCGTTAATTCGAGGATCGCGAGCGGATGGGTTCAGCCCATGCCGGTCTCGGATACCTGAACATCGCCGACCGATCCGGCACCGCGCCCATCTGTCCAAAGCCGTACCTGAACGCCCTCGCTCGCCATCACGCTGACAGGTTCCGGAATGGTAAAGCCCAAGCATTTGCTTCCATCACGAAGCGCACAGTCCACCTGTGCCAAATACTCGTCACCCCGGACAATTTCGAGCACCAGACGGCCCGTCCCGCGCGATATCCTCTCCCATTCCACTGTCACCTCATACCGGCCCGGCAAAAGCCGCTTGTACGGACCGTGGAAGATGTGGCCGGGCACCCCCTTTCGAAATTCGATCGAAGCGCCATCATCGCTTCTTTGGCCAGCATCGCCCACGAACAACGCGTCAAGCCACGAGCCAAGATTTGCCTGCGCAGATTTTAATCGAGCGGGCCTCAAACGGGTGGTGAAGGGGCACAGCACCACATCGAAATGGGCAAGCAGAAAGGTTTCAAGATCACTGTTGATTGCATTGATGACGATCACATCGCGCGGCGCTTTCCCGCTTGTCTGTCGGCTGGTCTCGGTTGCGGTCAGTCTTGTGATGTGCCGGTCCAGTTCGCGTTTGTCCTCGATGGAGGCATCGGGCGCATGATTGTCGAACAGGATCAACTCTGCGCTTGCCAGGGTGCCATCATCGGGGTCGATGGCCAGACGGTGAGCGAAGCTCAGCTTTTGCAAAAGCCTATCGACATTCACGCGCAACGCCGTGTCGTTTCCAAGCCATGCGATGCGAGCGGATCGTGCAAGCGGGAACAGGCGATCAGCGATAAATGTCAAAGTGTGAGCATCGCGCCGATCTACAGTCCCGAAACTTTCGGGGCCATAGATCGCCTCGTTTGGCTCCGTCTGTTTGGTGTCGATGACGTTTGCAACAATCGTGGCCGTGCGCATGGCGGACCAATCGGCAAGAGAAAACGTCTCGAATTCGTGTCCAAGGCCGCCCCAGGCTTCGCCTTCATTGGCTGCGATCTCGCGAACGGCCTCTACATGGATCTCAAAACTGTCTTCACCGCGCCCTGAAGAATGCTTGGCCATTGTATCGGCTGTGTGCTCGCAATGGTAAATCCGCAATTTGCTGCCCAACGAGCGGGGCGCGCCATATTTGAGACCGAGCCTAGCCATCAGATTGGCATCGACGTGCCAGGCTCGCTGCATCTGTTCATCAAAGCCGCCTATCGCGATCAAATCGCTGCGCAGCGCCAGCTGGAAATCTCCGGGAGCATCAAAACCGATTGCGGGCAGATAATGACGCACTTCCTCATCCAGATGAAGAGGCGCTGCGAACCGCATGACTGCATCGCGCACTGCAACGGGGTTCTGGCGTGGCAGGCATTGCCACAGCATTCGAGGAAGCTCGAAGCGGGGTGCGGCATAATACCCGTCGTCCAAATCGCTCAGCAGAGCCGCAAGACCGGTGGCGGGCGGCATCAAGATGATGTCCGGATTTGTGGATAACACCCAGCGGTTGGCCGGATTGGTGTACCGCAATCCGATGTTTCGCGCGACGGATTCAACGACAGGCCCTGCATGAGGCAGGCACAAGGCCTCGTGCTGGCGGGGACGGACCCTTACGCATCGCACCAGATCATGAGCGCGTTCGCTCAGCGTATCCGCGATGGCCTCGATGAATGTCAGCTTGTGGTCATCAGTGTTGTAGTCGACGAAGACGATCTCGTCCTCATCGCCAAGAACATCAGCCAGCGTATTGATGCTGAGCGCGCTTCTCCGCTGCGCCAGCGCTCCATAGCTATCATTTCGACCGTAAAGCAGGATGGAGAGCATGGGCTTCTTTCAACAACAGCGCGCGCTTCGCCGCAGCACCGGTGTGTATTTGGTATCGCAATGGCTTGATCTCAAATTGTTTGAAGATCAACCATCGAGAGTCTCGGTAATGGCGCTAATCGCTCCGTGCGCAATACGGCGTCGCTCTGCCCGCAAGATGCCGACATCGCCCATCAGTTTTGCAAGATTTCGGGCGGTATCTAGCCAACATTGGGCGAAGGCGCGATCCGGCTTGAAGCCAATCACGAGCTCCGCCGCTGCATCAGGATCAAGGCCTGCAACGTTGATCATCGCCTCTTCGGACACCAGTTCCACAGCGCGATGGCCGGGCCGGGCAAAGTAGATCGGGATTGCACCTACAGCAAAACAATCAAACAGTTTCTCGGTCACATAAAGCGGGTGATGCGTATTCTCGAGCCCGGACACGATTAGCGCGCGATCGCTCAGAGTGGCCAGCTTATCCGAGTGCCAACTGGCATGGGCTTGCCGGCGGTGCTGTTCCCCCCAGCCTTTGCCCACGCACATTGCGCCATCGAGTCTGCCGCGCACGTGGCGTGCCAGAGTGGTCCGATAGTTGGACAGGCCGAGCACGTCTATGTCGGGAACCGCGTGATCAAATTCTGCGCTGTCGCGATGCTCGGCGAAGAAGGCGGCCGGGATTGGGCAGTGTTCCCATGCGTCAAGAAGCGCGTCTGGCGTTTTTTGCGATCGAGCGTGGATTTGAGCTGCATAGGTTGCGGCAAAATCGTCATCGGTGAGCGGGAAATAGGGTACGCGTTCAAAATCGAACAGACCGCAATTTGCGTGATTGAAAACACGGTAAGACAAGCCGCAATCGAGCCAGCGTTCCGCTTCGCGCAAATCGTTCGTCCATTGCCCGTCCCATAAGGGTTCTTCAGACAGGACCATCATTTTCAGGTGCGGATTGGCCGTTTGCAATTCGTACAGCGTGTTTTGGGCATCGATAAAGTCCAGATTGAAGCCGGTGACCAATATGTCCGCGCGTTCAGGCGCATCAACGAATTCAAGCTGGCCGGCAATCTCGCGAAGGATCGGTTCGTAGCTTAGCGGGGTCCGGTTGGAATGGCGGCCAAACAAATGCACCTTGGGAATGGCTTCACGTGCGATCCCGGGCGCGCTGGCTGCCGGCGCGATCGTAACCTGTGCGAAATCAGCCACCGCTTCAAAATGACGTCTCGCCGGATCGTCCTCTTGAAGCACGCGCAGAGCCCTCGCTGCATTGTCCGCCAGTATCTCATTGGCTGTGTCCGATGGCCTCTCTGATAAGCGAGCGAGCAGCATTTCGCCTGCCAGATGCGTTAACGTACCCCTTGCCTGATTGAGTGCCTCTTGCGCGCTGATCTCGGGAGGTGTGACAGTTTCGTTCGAGGGCAAGCCTTGCAGGAGCTTGTGAATGTCATGCACAAACCCGCCTGGCCCGTATAGCATCCAAAGCTGGCGCATGGCCTGACGCATTTCCGCGATCAGCTCTGGCTGCCTTTCCAGGCTCTCCAGCTCATCACCGAGCGAATGCACCGCAGCTTGAGTTTCGGGTCGGAACAGGCAGGCCGCATCCCACAAAGCGCGGTGAGAGGGGGGAGACCATTCGTCCGCCAGAATTACCGGCACTGCGCCCGCTCCCAACGCCTCCCAAAGCCTGATCGAGTTCGGACCCGTCCCTGCCGGACATAGAGCAAAGACACTTTGCTCCAGAACCCTTCGAAATTCACGCGCCTTGTCTTGCTCAATCAGCGCCGCCGGGGCTTGAGCAACGGATTGAGGTTCCGCTCTGCCATGAACCTGATGGTCATAGACGATCTTCTCATAAAACCAGCTATCGCGCCCCGCGACAAAGCCGCGAGGGTCATCGCTCATATGCTCAAGGATCCAGTTGCGCGTTTTGCGCGGATAATTCTCATCCGCGCGCGCACCGATAAATGAGTAAAGGTATTTTCTCGCGGCGCCGTCTGCCTCCTGCGTGCTAGCCGCTGAACCATCCGCCAATTGAACCGGGTAGAGAGGGAAGGGAAGCAGGGCCGGGTGAGCTGTGCCGGTGCTTGCTTCCAGAGCATCCTGGGTTGTCGCATGAGACCAGAAGATGTAATCGATCTGGGCCTCGCCAAAATAGTGCAGGTAATCGCGAAGATATATTTGCTGGCAGACAGTTACCTTGATCGTATCGCGCGGGATACGGGCGCAGAACTTACGAAACTCCTCGAGGAAATCAGACATATCCGCCGCCTTGGACTGGATTTTGTCGATCAGGGTTGCCCAGGGGAATGCGACATAGGTTACCCCTGCAGGCACGCGAACAGTCTCTTTGATCCGGTGATAGGCGTGCTGTTCGGTAATCGCTGGAAACTGCCAGGCCGCGTCATACGCGATGATTGGCTCAGGCGGCGATTCGGCTGCTGCTGGCTGGAGCTTGTCCCCGTCCATGCCGAAACATTCTCCAATCCGTGCCGGCACGCTGAAATTCTTGCGGACTTGTTGCGATGCGAGTGGCAGCGTGCATTTGGCCCATCGCCCGCCGATTTGCCTATCGCGATTTCCGATCTGGGTTCAAGTGCGTGCGGCACGATTGCACACGAATAACGCCATGATAGGCGCGGGGTATAAATCGATTGTGCAAGCCCTGGCGCTGCGTTTAATGCCCGTGACAAGGTCGCAACTTTCTGGTCGTGGCGCGCAACCACAAGCAGAAACCTCCAGAATAGAGCAACGTCTGGTGGCATAGATCGCTGGATGGTACCAAACGTCAACCCCGCGCATTGGCCACCGGGAGGATTGCCCTGGTCAGCCTGCGCCCAATCTGCATGACCTTCATGCACTCTTGCCGAGTTTTACGGAGCACAAATGGTCAAGAAAGCACTGATTACGGGTATTACCGGCCAAGATGGATCCTATCTGGCGGAATTCCTGCTCGAAAAAGGGTATGAGGTCCATGGCATCAAACGCCGTGCTTCTTTGTTCAACACGCAGCGCATCGATCACATCTATGAAGATCCCCACGAACGCCATCCGCAATTGCGGTTGCATTACGGTGATTTGACCGACACTTCCAATCTCACTCGCATCATTGCCGAAATCGAACCAGACGAGATTTATAATCTGGGCGCGCAGTCACATGTGGCGGTAAGTTTTGAAGCGCCTGAATATACAGCAGATGTTGATGCAATCGGCGCCTTGCGTTTGCTTGAGGCGATGCGGTTCCTCGGGCTTGCCAAGAAAACGCGGTATTATCAGGCTTCAACTTCTGAGCTCTATGGCCTCGTCCAGGAGACGCCTCAAACCGAAACGACGCCTTTTCATCCGCGCAGCCCCTATGCCGTGGCGAAAATGTACGCTTACTGGATCAGCGTAAATTATCGCGAAGCCTATGAGATGTATGCGTGCAACGGCATCCTGTTTAACCATGAGAGCCCGCGCCGGGGCGAAACCTTCGTAACCCGCAAGATTACCCGCGGGCTCGCCAATATCGCTCAGGGGCTGGAGAATTGCCTGTACATGGGGAATATCGACAGTCTGCGCGATTGGGGCCACGCCAAGGATTATGTCCGCATGCAGTGGATGATGCTGCAGCAGGATGAGCCAGACGATTACGTGATCGCAACCGGTGTTCAGTATTCAGTGCGCGAATTCATCATCTGGAGCGCGAGGGAACTGGGCATCGAACTTGAGTTTTCAGGCGAGGGCGTGGACGAGATTGCCACGGTCGTTGCCGTGTCAGGGCAGCACGCTCCCGCTTTGAAGGCCGGCGATGTGATCATGCGGATTGACCCACGCTATTTCAGACCTGCTGAAGTGGAAACGCTGCTTGGCGATCCCACGAAGGCGAAAACCAAGCTCGGCTGGGTGCCGGAAATAACGGCTCAGGAAATGTGCGCCGAAATGGTGGCAGAAGACCTGAAGGCTGCACAGCGACACGCTTTGCTCAAGGCGAACGGGTTGGAAATGCCCGTCTCGATCGAAGGCTGAAGCGATGAAGCGGATTTTCGTTGCAGGGCATCGCGGGATGGTGGGCCAGGCAATCCGGCGAAAGCTGGACGCACGGCGCGAGAATGGCGAGGCGATTGAAGTGATCACTCGCGTCCGCAATGAGCTTGATCTGACACAACAGGCGGCTGTGCGTGACTTCATGCAATCCGAAAAACCGGATGCTGTGATCCTCGCAGCCGCCAAGGTCGGCGGGATCCATGCCAACAACACCTTTCCGGCCGACTTCATCTACGAAAACCTGATGATCGAGAGCAATATCATCCATCAGGCGTTCGAGGCCGGTGTCCAGCAGCTCTTGTTCCTTGGATCATCGTGCATCTATCCCCGCGAAGCCGACCAGCCTATGCAGGAAACCGCTTTGTTGACCGGCATACTCGAACCCACGAACGAGCCCTATGCAATTGCGAAGATCGCGGGTATCAAGCTTTGCGAAAGCTACAACCGGCAACATGGCACCGATTATCGCTCTGTCATGCCCACCAATCTGTATGGTCCGGGCGATAATTTTCACCCCGACAATTCGCACGTCCTTCCCGCATTGATCCGGCGCTTTCACGAAGCGGCGCAATCCGGCAGTGCCAGCGTTACAATGTGGGGCACCGGCAAACCACGAAGAGAGTTTTTGCATGTCGATGACATGGCCGAAGCCAGTCTGTTCGTAATGGACCTCGCCAAACCACTCTATGAAGCGAACACCAGCCCGATGCTCAGTCATATCAATGTGGGCACGGGCACAGATGTGTCGATTATCGAATTGGCTGAAATGATCGCGTCAATTGTTGGCTTCAAGGGCACGATCAAGACCGATCCGAGCAAGCCGGATGGAACGATGCGCAAGCTTATGGATGTATCGCGGCTTGAGGATATGGGATGGCGGCCCTCAATCGAGTTGGAAAACGGGATTGAGCAGACATATCGCTGGTTCATGGAAAATAGGGGCGATCTGCGCGCCTGACACTGGTTAACGGCCCGAAATGTGCCGGCGCGGAGATCGACCAAGGGGGGCGATTATATCTGCACCGCTAAGATTTGAGCCCTGAAAACGGGCGCTGGAAACTGATAAAAACGGGCGGGGCCGGCGTGGAAACAGCGGCCCAGATCCGAGCAGACCAAAAGCTGCTGTGCGGAACGGCTAATCCGATGAATGACGCTCTGCCGCAAGGTTTGCTAGACCAATGCAACAGCATTGAAGGTGTGAGGACAGAGCAGAGGCGCAAACGGCTCGGCTTATTGTGACATTGCCGGACCGGTGCTGCGATGGGGCGGCAACATTGCGCAGTAAGCCAGTTTTATTCAGCAAGCGGCGATGACAAATGCCTCAGCGGCGCTTTCACGAAGATCAATTCTCGATGTGAATGCCGCGTGTGCCAAGCTGTTTTAGGGCGCTGCGCACATAAGCCCGGTATCGCTTGGCTTCACCCTCCCAGGCGGCCAGTTCGAGAGCCTCATTGGCAGAATTGGTTTCGCGCCGCTTGCGCAGCCAGAGCAGCCAAGAGAGGCGGGCACTCGCGTCCCACCAGGCTTTATCGCGTGGCTCGTTCCGCGAAACCACAGCGCCTTTTTGGAAGCGTACGCCTTCTGCCAGGATCTGCCGCAACACCGCGCGGACCCGGGCACGGAAATCTGCCGCCAATATATCCCAATCATCCGCCGGTTCATCGGACTCATTGGGCTGGTCTGCTCGTGTCGGCTCTGACCAGAGGGCATAAGCGATGGCGGCGCTCATTTCGCGCCATTCCTCGGTGGAGGTTTCGGCTGGTACGCCTTTGACTTTGTCCATTTTCAACGTTTTGGCCATGAGAAGATCATCCTTTGAAACAGAGAAATCCAAACGGTGCAGTGGTTCGGGCGGCGATTGAAAAGGTTACGAGCTCGTCCGGCTCGCATGCTCCATCACCTTCTTGAAATGGGTTCTAAGGTCATCGTTGGCAGTCAACCGGGTGAGCGCTGCGTCAATGTTCTGTCGTAAATATTGGCTGGAATGGATCGTATGCAGAGTGGCCGAAGGCTCGCACAACAATTGTCCTGACAACGCGATGAGCGATTTGCGGGGGTCGTTCGAAGGGGCCAGCAAACTGAGCAAGGCGTCGCGCCCGGCGAGCCCTGAATGTTCAAGAACCGGGTCAGACACGCTCGCGATCTCAGCGCGAAGGGCTTCGCGCAGATCAACCAGATTGTGCCTGTCAAACGCGATAGCACGCGCTTTTTGTGAAAGCGCATTGCGCCTTGCCGGGTTTTTGAGCAGTGCCTTGATAGCGTCATTTAAAGCCTGCTCGGATGGCTCTTCAACAATGATCGCGGCCTTGGTGTCAGCGAGATACGCAATCGTTGCAATATCGCGTGGCCCGTGCCCGAGAACAACAGCGCCCGATGCCAGGCATTCAGGCATCTTGTTAGCCATCGAATAGCGAACATAACGCAGCGTATCTTCGTCGAAATTGTATGCGATCAGAACCGCGTCGGCTTCAGAAAGCCAGGCGCGGTAGCTCTCCGCATCCCTGTTGGTCGCGTCAATGGATGTGTGATCGAAATCGGAAAAGTGGTGCCCAAAATCCCGCATCCACCAGCGCTGGGTGTTTATCTCGAGACATACATCGTGGCCTGCCTCACCCAATTCCTCGACAACCTTGGCGACGCGAAGCACGCTGTCCAGCGTCATGTTCTTTGCCAGACCACCGGAATAGCGGATACGCAGCGTGCGTTGGTCGTGATGTTTGGGAGGAGGGCACTGAACCGGGTTCACACCGTTTGCGAAAGCCTTGAAGGGCACTCCGTAACGCTCGGCAAAGGCTTCCGACATCTTGTCGCAGATCGAAAGGTTCAGAGCGGCGCGTGAAAGCAGTGTCTCGAGATCCGGTCCCAACCTGTTCCATTCCGGTGAGCCTGTTTCTTCAAGCTCTGCGGGCCAGTCATCCATCAGCCATGTCGCGATCGGTTTATCGAACGCCTCAACCACGCCCATCGCGAAATCGTGCAATTTGGGCGTCTTTGGAACGGGGCGATACAAAATGATGTCCGGATCGAATTCGCGCACCGCTTCGAGACACGCTGTTTCGGATTGCGGGGTGGTGATATAACCGGCCTGCTCATCGACAGTTACCTTGGCGAGACTGCGATCGCCATTATGGCTGGCGATCTGCAGAAACCGATCCGCGGGCCACCCCTCGAACAGGCTCGCCTTCACATCTCCTGTTGCCGTGCCGTTGCCCATGGCTGTCATGTCTAGAATCAGAAGCTTGGGGTATTTGCGCTGGCGCAGGATATCGTTGTCCTGCTCAACCTTCTCGGGCGCTCTTGCACTTGGGAATAGGCTGCCGAAATCGCGCCGCTCGAACACTTCGAGCATACCCCCCACGGTCGCGTTATAGATAGTTTGTGATGTGCCTTCGAGAACCCTGCGCGCCTCGCCATAGGCTTCGACCATTTTCTCAACCTGCGGATCGTGCCAGCGAAAGCCCTTGCCGAAATAGGTTGGATCAAAGTGGTTTGGATCATCGGATTTCATGTCCAACACGCCGACGGCGTAATCCTTGCCCTCCTGCGCGTCCTTGGGAATATCGTAGCTGGCATCGACGCCGATGAGATAGATCTCCTCGAACCCGAGATATGCGGCGATCTGCATCATCGAAAAGGTGACAGTGCAGCCAGTATAGGTGATCTTGTCGGCTTCCAGCGAGAAATCAAAGCCGTGTGGGTAGCTTTTGCGCGGCCTGTGATTGTAAAAAATCGTGTCTTCGCCGGGCGGAAAGGCATAGCCGAGATAGGCCGGGAAAAGTTTCGTCGGGCCATCGAGCTTGTTGATCCAGTGGGACCGGTCTTCAGCTACAAGATGATCTTCAACCAGATAGAAAGTCGGCTGCCAATCGAGATCGCGGGCTTTCAGAAAAAAACCGTTAACCGCAAAAGTGACTTCGTCTTTCAGGACATTCAGATCGGTGCGATTGAGGCTCGGCCCATTGCCAATAAGAAAGCACCTTTTGTGTCCCTTATACTTATCGCGCAAAGCGCGAAGTTTCGGGCGGTACACGGCATCAAGATCCTCCTGGTAGATCTTTCTTACGTGATCGACGCCGATGATACGCTCCGCCATCGGGACGCGCTCGGTCGGAAGGTAGATGGGCGCGCGCGAAGGCAGCTTACCCAGGGCTTCATCATAGATCGCCTCGAGTTCGGTTTTGGTTTTGCTGGCGAGATCGCCAGCCTGCAAGGCATCTGACATTTGAAGTTTCCTCACACTAAAAATCGGCTCCGAGCCCAGTAACCTTCACCCTTGGATAATCTGATGGTCAGCCTTAGCCTTGTAATATTCCGTCCGAACCGCGTGTCACCAACGCCGTTCGAGATTGAAACGCGTTAACCAGCGGCGCTAAGCAAATTATCATTCACCCGGGTGTTGCGACAGGCTGATCGCGCAGACCAGCCAAGATCGCGCAGGAATGGATCAAATTTGTTTGGCGAAGATGACAAATGCCTCAAGGCTGGATCCGGGTTGCGCGGGAATGCCCATATTGCGAACATTGCTCTCAGCTTGTCTGCTTCAGAAAACTCGCAAGGCGATCAATAGCTTCGTGACTTGCCCTGATCACTGCATCGATTGTGTTGGACCCGTTGTGCGATCCGAAGATGCACCGATCCATGCTGCGAAGCGGACTATCGGATGGCAGAGGCTCGTTTTCAAAAACATCCAATGCGGCTGAATGAACATGGCCAGATTGCAAACTTGCAATCAGCGCTGCCTCGTCGATCAACGGGCCTCTTGCAACGTTAACAATGCGGACACCATGCTGCGTGCCGGCCAGCACCTCCGCGTTCAACATATGGCGGTTATGCTTGTTCAAGGCGCAGGTGAATACCAGGAAGTCGCACTCGTCGGTGCGCCTTGGCCAGGATGCGCGTTCCAGCCCGTTTAACCCCGCATCGCCTGAAACGCCTGGGTCATATCCGATCACTGTCATTCCGAGCGCCTGCAAGCGCATCACCACATTGCGGCCGATGTCGCCAAGGCCAATCACCCCTGCAGCTTTCCCGGAAAGGCTGATCCCCGCCGGCTTGGGCCAATTGCCAGCCCGCACGCCGCGATCGATCAGGAACAGTTCCCGCGCCAACCCAATCACAAAGCCCGTGGCGACATCGGCGACCTCGGCCCCAAACATTTGCGGCGTGTTGATGATTGGAATGCCCAAATCTTTGCAGGCTGCAAAATCGACATTGTCGACCCCGATCCCCCATTTGACTGCCGCCGTGAGCCGACCCTTTTGCGCCGCCTCAAAAACTTGGCGGCTGGCCGGATCGTCTCCGATTATCCAGCCGTCATAGTCCGGCAAGAGTCGCATAAGCTCATCTTCGCTCAGTGTTTGCGTAACCTTGGCGGGGTGAAGTGTCAGGCCCTTTTCAGCGCCATAACCGGTCAACAGCTCAATCTGCCCCAACATTGGCGGGCAGGTCACAAGAACATCTTTCATTGGGTCACGCAGCCTCGTTTTGGCGGGAGCGCAGACTGGCCAATACCTCGGCAAGTTCCCAGTCTTCCGGCGTGTCAATGTCGCTGGCTTCCATCTTGTCCATCTCGTGCAGAAGGGGCTTCACTCCGATGCGAGCATCGGTTTTTGCAAAGCTATCGCGCGAAAAGATGTAGAGATTGGAATTCTCCTCGAACCATGGCTCAAGGTCCTGTGTCTGGATCAGATTGTCAGGATCGTGGTTCACCGGACTTGCATCGGCGCGGTAGAAGCGCGTCTGGATGCGGTTCACCGTAAACAGCGAATCCGCCGTCCCGCTCGCGCGTCCTTGGCGATACGCTTCCAAAGCGGCACGGATGGTAGCCGAGGTGAGCATCGGATTGGTGGTGTGCGTCATCAGGTAGGTTTCAGCCTCAACCGCGGCAATGTCATCGGCGAGGATCAGGTTCATTGATACGGTATCGCCACAAAGCTCAGGCTTGCGGTCTCTGATCTGCACGCGATCACCCTCGACAAGGCCGTTCTCGGCCAGGATGTCCCGCGCATCGGTGTTGATCACGACCGTATCAATCTCGTCGAGCGCCAGCAGCGAATCGAGAATCCAGCGAAAAAGCGGTTTACCGTGCAGCGGGCGGAAGTTTTTTCCCTTAACCCTCTGACTATTGGCTTTCATGGGGAGAAGAGCGACGCAGCGGTCCGAGCCAGTCATCTTGTTCGGCCTTTTTATTCACGTGAGGATAGAAAAAACGCTCTTTCGCGCGCTGCGAAAGCTGCCGGTGTTCATGGTTGCCCGTGTAAGAGCCGCGATATTGATTCCACCGATAGCGTAGCATGTCGGCGCGCGATGTGGAGCGCACACCTTTGGCCGATGCCGCCCGCCAATCGCCCAAAACGCTTGTCATCACACAGCGCAAGACATCCAGGCGCGAGAGATGCACTTCGGGCATGATCGATTGCAAGGCCAGCGCTTCGCGTTCAAACCGCCTTCGCACTTGTGGCCAATCCTCCTGATGGTGGTGGAACACGGGCGCTTCGGCCACATAGGCAATCTTGTGTCCTCTGCTTACCAGCCGTTTGGCAAGCTCCATATCTTCAAGCCCCGTTAGTTGTTCATCGAAAGGCTGTTCTTCCCACACGCTGCGAAGCAGAGCAGAATTGGCGTTGTTGCAGAAAAAGCCTTCTTGGGGGATTGCGGATTGAGCGGGGAAATATTTCGCGAAAATTCTGCGTTCGCTGTAATTGCTATCATCATCGCCGATCTGTCGGCCATAGCTGTAGCTGGCATGGCCATCGAGCAGCGGCTGGCACAGATTCTGGACCCATTTGGTGTCAACCGGGACACAGTGTCCGGACACGAAAATCAGAATATCACCGGTCGAAAAAGCGCAGCCCCGATTAAGCGAGCGGCCGAACGAAAAATCGGCTTTTGTGATCGTTGTGATCCGGCAGCCATGGCGCTTGGCGATCGCGATCGTATCATCGGTTGATCCGGAATCGATCAGAACCGTCTCAATCTCGATACCGGCCGTTTCCTGATTGCCGATCATCGTCAACAGGTCATCGAGATGTTTATCCTCGTTGAGTGTTCGGATTACGATGCTGGCGCGCAAGGGAAACTCCCGGGAACGTGCGATGTGAAAAGGGCTGGATGGCAGCGACGGTGCAGCCTTGCTATTTAGACCAGCAGAATGAGGAGCGACCCTTCATCCGTTTTCCCGATTTTGGGTATTGATCTGCTTTATGATTGTCTAGCGCTTTTATCTCGCAAGCGCACATAAGGGTAAATACTGTTGGGGCCTTGCACGTTAGCGATCCGGCACTAGTCGGTTCTCTAGCCATGATTGCACTTTACAGGATAAAGCCGAAATGACCGCTCAATATCCCGATCTTGCCGGTCGATCCGTTTTCATCACGGGAGGAGGGTCAGGAATCGGCGCAGCCCTGACCGACGCGTTCATGTCGCAAGGTGCGCGTGTCGCATTCGTCCAGCGCTCCGATGCCAGCGCTTTTTGTGACGCCTTGGCTGAACGACACGGCGCCCGCCCGCTTTTTCTGAAATGCGATATCACCAATCGGGCGGCACTGCGCGATGCGATTGATACAGCTGCCAAAGCACATGGTGCCATTGAAGTGCTGGTCAACAACGCCGCCAATGATCGGCGCCACAGTGCCGAGGATTTGGACGAGGCCGCTTGGAACCAAAGCATTGCGGTAAACCTCTCAGCCTACTTTTTCGCCTCGCAAGCCGTGGCTGGAGCGATGCGGGCTTCGGGTAGGGGAAGCATCATCAACTTTTCTTCCATTTCCTACATGATGGGCAATGCGGGCTATCCGGCCTATGTCACCGCCAATGCCGGGATCACCGGCATGACCCGTGCCCTTGCCCGCGAATTTGGCTCTGATGGAATCAGGGTAAATGCGCTTGCCCCGGGATGGGTGATGACGCCGAAGCAACGCGAGCTATGGGCAACGCCTGAAGATCTCAAGGCTCATCTCGAGAAGCAATGCCTCAAAGAACACTTGGAACCCGGCGATATTACAGGCGCGACGTTGTTCCTCGCCTCTGACACGAGCCGGATGATGACGGGGCAGGTCATGGTGATCGATGGCGGCGTTGTGGTGACGGGATGACGCGCGGGCCACTGAACCTCCCCGGCGCCCATGTTTTTGATGCGCGCATATGCGATCTGGGCGAGGGAGCGTTCTGGCATCCGGTGCGCGAACAGTTTTTCTGGTTCGATATCCCGTCAGGACGCCTCCTCAGTTCTGGCGAAAACTCGCACACGGCGAACACCACATCCGAATGGCAATTCGATTTTTCCGTATCGGCAGCGGCATGGATTGATGAAGCAAGTTTGCTCATCGCCAGAGAGGGCGCGCTGCTGCGTTTCGACATCGGGTCCGGGCGCTCGGATGTTGTCGCCGATCTGGATTGCGCGGGCGGCAGGCTGCGGTCCAATGACGGGCGCGCCGATCCGCAGGGAGGCTTCTGGATCGGGACGATGGGGAAATCCGCTGAATACCAGGCAGGGGCGATCTGGCGGTTTTACAAGGGTGAAATGCGATGCCTTTTTGACAGGATCACGATCCCGAACGCGATCTGCTTTTCGACTTGCGGCACTGGTGCTTTCTTCACCGATACCGTGACCCGCAAGGTCATGCGCCAGAACCTGGACAAGGATGGCTGGCCTAAGGGCGAGCCAGAAGTTTTTCTCGATCTCGGAACAGCCAAACTCAATCCGGATGGCGCCGTTATAGATAGCGAGGACAGGCTGTGGATCGCCCAATGGGGAGCGGCACGCGTGGCGGTCTATGACCGCGATGCCGCCTTTGCGGGCGCCATCTCGATCGATGCCCCTCACGCCAGCTGTCCGGCATTTGGCGGTGCAGAGCTCTCAACTCTCTTCATAACCAGCGCGCGCGAGGGCATGGACGATGCCGCTTTGGAAAGCGCGCCCAAGGCCGGTATGACTTTTGCCAGCGATCTTGCGCAATTTGCAGTGCGCGGGCAGGCAGAACATCGGGTTATTCTGTGATCGCAGCCGTAATTCTCAGCCGAAATTACGTTTGATCGAGACCGAAATGCGCGCGATAATCCGCCTTGTCGAACACCGTGCAAGCCCCATCCAGCGTTGCATCGATAATGCGCCTGTCATCCGCTTCAAAAGCGTTGCGGGCTGCATTGTATGACGCTTCGCTGCGGACAAGATCGGGGTTGTCCCAGACCTGATCGCGAAAATAGTCCGGGCTGAAGTGATTGGGGTCCGCCCCCTCCATTAGCCTGGCCTCATGCGGGCCGCCTTCAAAGGTGAAGCGGTGATCCATGCCGATAATGACGACTTCTTGAAAACCCATGTAGAAGGCAATCTGCAAGGCTGCGTGGGTCACCGTGCCACCTTCGCGAAGCCCTTCGCAGATATTGTGCGAGAACATCACGGGCGGCCCAAGGATCGGCACATGGAATACGTCTTCGCTTTCCGAAAGATGCCCGGCAGCGCGTTCGCCGATGAATTTTATGGCTGGCAGAGATGCAATATCAAGCGCTGATTGTTCCACGACGCGCGGATTGACCGCCACGAGATAATCGGGCTCGAAACCGAAGCGATCAAGGCCGAGATGGATCTTGTTGAGCGCGATCACCGTGTGGTCAGCCAGAAAGCGCAGATCCATCCGATTGAGCGATGGACCATTGCACACGAGCACGCACGATTGGCCCCGATGCAGATCATGAAATCGAGTTAGACGACAAAGCTCCATGCGGTTCAGTCTCGTTTGAGGAGAATCGCCCGATTGCGGGCCTCAATAACCTCAAAGCCGTTTTCGATCAGGAACGGAACAGCCGTGGTCCCTTTCGCTGTCCAATTTCCGTCGCCGTCTGTCCATGTATCGTCAAAGCAGATCACGCCGCCTTTGGCCAACTTGGAAGCGAGGCTGGTGGCGCAATCATAATGCATTTTGTGGCAGGCTTCATCACTGATACGGCTGCCGAGGAAGCTCTCGTAACGGCCCTGTCTGATCTCGGTATGGTTGCCATGATCAAAATCGTAGGCGTCGAGAAAACAGTAATCGATGACCTCGCGCGTTTCGGCCAGAAAATCTTCGCCCTTCGCGGTGATTGCCCGGAAAGGAAAGCCCAGCCTGCGAAACATCCTTTGCGCCCGGCGCGTGTTGTACGGGTCCATATCGACCGTGATAAAGTCGATTCCCAGGTCAAAACACCTCGCAGCGAGCTTTTCGGTTGATCCCTGCTCCAACACAGCCTCACGCGTTGTGCCGATTTCAATCATCAGCCGCTTTCGCCCATCACGCGCTGGAGGGTTGGCTTCAAGATGAGCCAAAAGCAGGGCATGCCCGTGCTCCGTAATATCCTTTTTAGTCAGCTGTTCGAGCAAGTTTCGCAATGGGCGTGACACAGCATCAGGCATTGCCATGGGGCCGAGCAACGCATCGTGTACCAGTTTTTGAACGGCGGCTTTCTCTTGGCCAAGTATACAAAGCACATTCGCGATGAGCAGCTGTATCTGCCGGTCTTCCACCTGCACGAGGTGCTCTGCCTCGGTCAGCATGTTTTCAGCAAGCAACCTGTCACCGGCCGCGGCAAAATGGGCCGCGCTCGCAATCGTGAACAGCGCGCGGTCCCGCACGGGCAGTTTTTGGGCAGCGTGATCGAGGCTGTCGAGCACATCGTTCCCCGAGTTCAGACATTCCTCGATCAAAGAAATAAGCGAACCGAGCCCGATGCTGGGTGGTGATGGGACGTGCGGCTGCTCGATCGCTGCTGCAAATTGCGTTAACATGCCGCCAATGTAGGCATGCTCGTGGGTAGACGCGCGAGGATTGATGGACGGGCAAGGTTGGTCGAGACGCAACGTTGAACTGTCCGAAATGTCGTTTGTTTCGATCAGTTGATCAACTTGATAGCCAAGCCGGTTGCACACAGCTTTATATCGTTCGCCTTCAAGACTTTCCTCAATTGCAAAAGCGCCGTCGGGAAAATACAGAACGCTGCGCGCAATCGGATCAAGAACAGTCCCATCCTCGGCAGGAAAGCCAAAATTGGCACCGAGGTTGAGCGCTTTGCGCAATTCCAGCGCAAATTGCACCGTGTCATGCGCGAGGTCTTCAAGCTTGATGGTCGGAACGTTTCCAATCCGATCGAGAAATTCCCCGCATATCTCGCAATATGCCTCCAGCGTGTTCAGCTCTGATCGCAATAGATTGCGATGCCGGGCAATCAGGTAATTTCGTAAAGGGTGACATGTCAGCAGCACGCAGTGCAATTCAAGCCCGACGCCCTCGATCATGGCAAGAACCGTGCGCCAATCGCTTTGCTCAAGCAGATCAACGAGAATAACCGGCCTTAAGCCTTTACGAAAATGGGCATTGAGCATGCTGGTCAAGGCCGCTGAGCCAACCGAAATCTGGTCGCGCTCATCAAGCGGGTGTGGCAGTTGACCGCTCGTGCCAGAGGCTATCGCGGGTACGAACTGCATCGTGTCTACCAAAGCAGCATTGGGTTGGCGTTCAATTTCTCGCCTCGTTACCTGATCGATAGGCCCCGGGCTCGCGATTAGCCGGATGCAGGGCGCATTATCGCTGAGTTCGCTCAGCAAATCCTCGCATTGTGCGAGCAAACTCGGCAGCGGCGCGTCATGTGCAGCGTCGAGCGCCGGCATCTCGACATCGTGAACGGCCAATTGTTCCAGGGCATCATCGATCAGATCTGCAAGATTGCCAGCCTGTGCGGCGGCGCTAAGGCCTGTATCGCTCATCGTTGGCTTTGCGCTTCTTGCCTGGCGTGTGACGTTTCCCCCGTAGGCTCGCGCTCATCCGCGTGGCCGGTTGACTGCGATGAAGGGGTGTCTTCATGTTCGACCCGCGCCTGATCATCGGGCTGTTCCTTGAGCCGCTGCAATTCGCGCGCTGCCAATTGAAGCCTTGGCGTGAGTTGCCGCAGCAGATCATCCTGCCGATCCTTGATCGACAACACTCCAGCGTAAAGCTCTCGCAAATCGCGCAGATCGGCATCTGCCTTTTCCTGATTACGCAAAGCCCGGCTGAGATCATCGGTCAAGCGGCGCTGGGCAAAGCGATCGCGCTCCAGCGTTTCCTCGTGGCGTGTGATCTGCGCGCGCAGTTCCGAAATGGTCCTGTCTCTGGCTGTTACAATCGCCTTTGTGTCTGACAAGAGCTGTTCTGCTTCTTCATAGCGCTGTTTTTCGCGCGCCATGGTCTCTCCAAGCGCGCTTATCGCATTGTCGCGCTCTTTGATGATGGCTCTTGCTTCAGCAAGTTTGTCTTCGATTTGCGCGTTACGCTCTTTCGCCTGATCAAGCGCCTCTTTCGCAGCGATTTCAGACTTCTCACGCTGCGCCCTGGCCGATCTGTTTTCGGCCAATTCGCTCTCGGCAGTCTTCGCGCGCTTCACCGCGTCTTCAATTGCGCTCTCGTGCTTTTGGATAGCAACGCCTCTCGCTTTCACGAGTTTGATAGCGTCTTCAAGCTCCTGCTCGGCCTCGCGGGTTCGGCTTTCAGCCGCCTCAAGCGCTGCGTCGCGCGTCTTGACCGTTTTTTGCAGATCGCTCGCTGCTTCAAGCGAACGCGCCAGTTCTTTTTCAGCTTTCTCTGTGCGCTTTGCTTGTGCCTTCAATTCGGATTTGAGTGAGTTGATTGTCTCGTCACGGGAACTTAGCTCTGTTTTGGTTTTTGCGAGCTTTTTCTCGATTTTCTGGCAACGTTTCTCAACCTGCTTGAGAGCTCGGCCCGCCCGGTTTGCGCTCGCTTTCAGGATCGGCCAGTCAGGATCTGTCTCATCGCAATCCTTCAAATCAAAATCATTCGCAATCAGCCATTTCTCGATCGTTGCACGGTCTGATGCGCCTTCAAAGAAGGGCTCTTGCGAGATACGCACTTCAATTTGATCGATTGCCTCGATCAGGCCGTGGGCATGCCAGGCATCAAGAACGGCCTTTTCCTGCCCCGCGCACTGCAGCACAAGCTCGACACTTGCGGCCTGGGGCTCGGTATCGTCCAGAAGATCAGCAGGCGTAATGAGCGCAACGGTTTCACGAGACACAGCGCGCAGGCCGGGCAATAATTCCAATAGCTCCGGGCTGGCCTCGCTCGCGCTGCAAAGGCGTTCATCGTTCCACAGGATGACTTCGGCCTGCCCCGGCTGCGTATGGACAGCTGCGTGCAGCACTTCGGTGTTCGCATTTTCCTCGCACAGGCTTTCGAGCCGCGAAACTTGCTGCGCAACCGGTTCGACGAACAGGATCTTTGCGAAGGACGCATCACGGTATTCGTCAAAGCGCTCAAGGCCGCCAGTGCCGATATGCACGAGTGTTTGTGATGTTCGCTTCAACGTATTTGCCTTTTTGCGAAACAGGAAAGCTCAATATCTCGATTGCAGCAGGGCGGGCGGCGCTTGGTGGGCGAACGGCCGAAATCTATCCCATTCTTGATCTGGAGATCATTGTGTTTTCCGCAGATGCGCCACTGTCACTTCAGCCGAGGAGATGCCATCCGTCCATAGCCGGACTTCAAGGCCGTTCTTGTTGGATGCAAGCATCTCGCGTGTCAGGCTGAATGCCTCACGAAGTATGAAGGGGTGAGACTGGAACCTCTTCCCCTCGACTTTTCGCGCCAGCAGAATTTCATTCGCGTTGATCGCGAGATCGGCAACAGCCACGGGTTTCCTGATGCCATCCGGCGTCAATGTGCCACCAATCGTGATTTCATAGTCGCCGGGCTCCAGTTGCAGGTATGGTCCGTAAAATGCGTGCTTACGGCATGCGTCTGACGAAATGCGGATAACGCCGTCTTCGCGCGTAGTGCCTGCTGCGAGCGAAACGCTCTCGATCAGATCGAGGTTATAGGATGGCATTCCGGATGCCTGTTTGAACAGGGCGGGGGCAGACGCGGTGTTTTCGCGCTTCGCACGCAATTCCTGTTTAAGCGCGGCACGCTCACGCTCAAGCGACGCTATCGACCTGGCTTTGGTTCTTAGATTGAGCTTAAGATCCTGCATTTGCTTTTCAAGAACTTCGAGCCGTTTGGACGTGGTCGCCATCTCGTCCAGTTGTAGCGCCACCTGATCGCGCAAGAGCCTGCGCTCCTGGGCAGTCTGCTCCACTTCAGCGCTCGCCTCTGAACAAACCGCTTTTGCTTTCTTGGCATTCTTCAGGGCTTGCTTGATTTCGCTCTCGCGTTCAGCAGCTTGAGTGAGGGCCTTGGCGAGATCTGACTGTATCTCGGCAATTCGCGTTTCGGCTTCAGTCTGTTGCTCGAAGGCCTTTTGCGCGTTTTTGATCAGGTCGCCGCGCTCGCCATTCCACGCGGCGAGGAGGGACAAGGGGCTGCGCTTTCTTCGTGCGTTCCGCGATTTTTCGTCCAGACATATGCTTGAAGCCTGAAGCTCCTTCAGCATGTCTTGTGAGGCGGGGGTGTCGCGCAGCACAAGCCCGGCAAGATCGGCAATCTGTGCTATCTCGGCTTCGGCGCCCGCGCTGTCAGGGCCTGCGCCCAATTTGAGGGGCAACTCAAGATCGGCAAGGCCAAGACGATCCTTCAGTTTCCGGTGCTGCTGTGTCGCCTGCTCGTCAGCGAGCATCGCGCTTTCAATCAAGGTAATGTGTCTGCGATTGAGGCGGAAAAGCGCGATCAGCTGCTGCGCATCCGCCTCCCATTTCTCCGTGATCGCTGCGGGATCACCGCCTTTCAGAATGGCGCGGGCAATATGACGCTCCGGGCTGTCCCAGATTACTGCGATGGGCGCCGAAACAGATGCGGGATTTTGGCGCTTATATTCCGTAAGATTGCGCAATTTCTCTTGGTCAAACGGTGCAGCTTCACTGCCTGCCTTGGCCAGCGCTTTGATAACTTTGCTGGATGTATGTTCCATAAAGAACATCTCAGGCGCAGGCGTTGTTGCCTGTTTGGTGGAGCTCGATCTACCCTTCGCAGCAGACGTGCGGGGCTGTTTCGGCTTTTTCCTTTCCCGCCGAGTGGTCGAGATTTTATTCATAGCCTGCTCTCCATGGGGGAGATGCGCTCCTTCAAAAACCGCGTCAATCCTGTGCTGCTGGCCAATCGACGCCATCGAGCAATATTTTGCAACGCTTTTATAGCTCCAATTCGGTGCTTGTTCGAGCGATGCATCGCCTTCGTCGCGAGTTCAAACGGCCCTGGCGACAGTCTTCTGATTTAATTTGTCGCATTATTATTCGTAGAAAGCGCATTGGTCACGCCGATTACAGAAAACGCTGCTGCAGAAATCGTTGAAACGAAACGCTGAAGATCTGCGCCCGGCGCTGTTGATACGTAGATCACGTCATCATCACGGATCGCGAATTCCTGTATCGCAAACAGGCTCGATGCGTCAGACAAGTCGAGACGGTACACCACTGGAACCCGGCCGTCCGGAAGGCGTCGCGCGCTTTCGGGCGCGGTTTGGAGCGCTTGCGGATCTTCAAGTCTGAAAACGAAAACGCCGCGCACATCTGCCCGGTTGTCATTCAGACCGCCGACCCGGCCAAGAGCTTGTGCAAGAGTGAGGCCCGCGCCGTCAAACCGTACCTCTGCGCTGGTGCGAACCGCGCCCAGCGCCACAAAGCTGAAAGGCTGGTGCAGAACGGTGACAACATCATCGGGTTGCAGGCGAATGTTCTGCTCTGGATCGTTGACGACACTGAGCAACGGCATACGCTGCATGTCCGAGCCGCGCGTCAACTGGATCAGCGTCTGGTCCACAGGCTGGCGCGTGCCGCCTGCACTGGCAAGCGCATCGAGCAGTTTCTCGCCCCGCGGTGTCAGCGGCATCCTGCGGCTGGCGCTGACTTCGCCGAGCACTGTCACCGCCTTTGTTTCATTGCTGACAATGCGAACCACCACCTGCGGATCATTCGCCTTGCCGCGCAAGGCTTTTTCGATCGCTCTTTCGACTTGGGCGGGCTGTTTGCCAACCACTGGCACTTGCCCCACAAACGGCACCGTTATGACGCCGTCATCACCGACGAGCTGTTGGGGAATTGCCGAATTCTGAGCAACTTGCGGTGTTGCAAGGGCTTGCGCGGTGCCCACGGGCGCTGATTGCCCCGCTGCCGTCATTCCGAACAGAACCGCTGGAGGAGCTTCGAATATGGCCACATCGATAATGTCGCCGCGACCAATGGCGAGAGGCGAAATCCCTGTGTCTACAAAGACTTCCGAGAAACGCGAGGCCTTGCTGTATTGCGCAAGCTGGCTTGTCAACTGGCCATTAATCTCGACGACCTGGATGCCGGTTGCAGCATAATCGGTTTTCTCAGGGGCCTTGCGGATCGCTGAGGTGGTGGGGCCGCTTGCACCAAGGCTCTGGCAGGAGGCCAGACACACAGCGAACGATAGCACGAGGATCGCCTTCAGCCCGCTGGCGCAAATAAGAGTATCGTCGACATTGAGCGGCCCGCGAGCGCTGCCTCTAGCGATTGCAAGGTTCATCGTTAGCGTCCGATTTTCAATATCTGTCACAGCACGCGCCTGTAGAGCGATTCGAGGCGCTCACGATAGGTCTGCGGCGAGAAAAGTTTCACCCGTTCATGTCCACGCCGGACATATTCGTCGCGCAGATCATCGTCATTGTCCAGCTTGCGCAGCGCCGCGGCGATTTCGCGGGCGCTGTAGGGATCAACGCTAAGTGCCGCATCTCCGACAACTTCGGGCAGCGAGGCTGTATTGGATGCGATCACGGGCGTGCCCAGGGTCATCGCTTCAAGGGCCGGCAAGCCAAACCCTTCGTAAAGCGAGGGGAACAAGGCTGCCCGCGCGCCTCTGATCAGACTCACCAGCATGGTGAACGGGGCATAGGTCAATTGCACTATTCGCCTGTCGCCCTGCAGCCGCTTGTTCTTCAAAAGTTTGAGCGAATCTTCCGATTTCCAAGCCTGCGCGCCAACGATTACCAGCGGACGCTGCACGCCGCTGGACAAAAACGCCTCGATCATCCGCTCAATGTTTTTCTTTGGCTCGATCGAGCCCCAGAAAAGGTAATATTCCTTGTAGGCGGCCCCCGTTGCGCCTTCGACTTCGCGCGCCACTTGCTCTTCATCAAGCTCGAGCATGGCCTGCGGGATGTGAACCGATTGATACGTGTTGGTGATCCGCGTCTCTTCAATGCCGAGCAAATCCATAATGTCCCGCTTGGAGCATTCCGATACGGTGACGATATGATCGGCCTCGCGCGCAATGCGCTGCATCAGTTTGAAGTATCGCTTTTTGTTGTCGAGCGTCGTGTAAGGTAACCGCAACGGGACCAGATCGTGCAGGGTGTAGATGTTGGGACAGCCTGGCGCCCTGATGGGCAGTGGATAAGTCCAATGCGCAAGATCATGCTGGTCATCCAGCCTGACTTTGGTCATGCGCCCGGTCATCGCAAACCCGGCCGAGGCCCGGTTGAACAGGTCCGTCCCGTTATAGATCCGCTTGCATTCGGGCATGCGTGATGCCTGCGCCCTGCGAATAACCGATCCCGAAAGCGTCACCTCGCGGGGGTGCTGGGAAAATGGGCCATGGAGCCCATATGACAGCATATTGAGCGCAACTTCGTGCTTTTTCGGCTTTTCCAGTTTCGGATCAAAAAATGCGATCTCGCGAAGCAAGGGATTGCCCTTATTGCCGAAGGCCTGACCGTAGACGACCGAAACATCATGGCCAAGATGCGTGGCCTCAAGGCTCAGATTGCGGGCGTAGGTCGCAACGCCTGTCCCTTTGACAAGCCCAAGATTATGACCATCGATAAGTATGGATGCCATGTGCCAGCAGCCTTTCTTACCAGCGCGCCAAAGCGGCTGGGCCATCGGCAGGCGGAAGGGAAAGGTCAGACATTAGCCACCACCAGCCAATCGTCATTCTTGCGCTCGGTTCGGGTCATCTGTTCGGTCAGCGGTTTGACTTTGCTGTGAAAATCCAGGTGTTTGAGGGCGCCATTTTTCCCCAATCGATCAACGATATCGCTGTAGCTGTAGCCGCGTGAGAAATTCACTTCGCACACGATTAACGGTTTGAAGCGCTCGATCAGCGGCGCGATTTCATCAAGTACCATCACTTCGGCGCCTTCGACATCAATCTTGATGAAATCAACGCGCGCATAATCATCAGGTGAGAGGCTTTCCGCCTTCACATCGAAAATGCTGCCATTGCGCGAAAGCCAATCGCGATCTTCATTCGCGCTGATGAATCGCCCGTTCTTGGGCTCTCCGCGCGGTACGAAAAAGGGCATCGAACCTGATTCATCGCCGCCAAGTGCTATATTGCGCAGGTCTGATCGGGCGCTAAAGCCGTTGACCTGCAGGCTCTGCCTCAACAAATCGAACATTGCAGGATTGGGCTCAACGGCCACCATCCGGCCTTCCGGCCCTACCAGATCGGCAGCAAGCACCGAATAATAGCCCAGATTTGCGCCGATATCGATCACCGTATCGCCGGGCTTGATCCTGTCTGCGAAAAATTTGGTCAGCCAGAATTCCCAATAGCCGTCAAAAAGCAGATGCGAGGCCAGCCCCACATCATCTCCGGATACGAAAAACTTGTATTCACCCAGGATTTGGCAAAGCAGCTTGTTCGAGCCGAGGTACTGGCTGCGCGTTCGGGCGGTGAAATGCTCTTCGGCCTGAACCCGGTTGAGCGATGCAAGAGTGCGCGCAACCTTGCTGTGGTGAAATATCTTCGACATCGGCATATCAGTTCGCAGGCTCAAGGCGCTCGGTCAGGCGCGAGCGGGTCCTCGCCCAGCCCGTGAACGCCCCCGCTTTGCACAGGGCGCGTAAGGTGGGCTTGATGTCGAGCAGTGGGTCTTGGCCATTGTCGTCTTCTGTCTGCTCGGTGTTAACGGGCATGAATATCGCACCAATTTGTGCCAGCAGGTCGCCTGCATGATGGGGTGTATCCTGCGGCGCATCACCGGCGGCATCGATCGGGCGATCAAGATCCCATTGCATACGCGGATCATCCAGCATCGCGCGGGCAAGGTGATCGAGTGTTGCGTGCTGACGCATCAGTTCGAGCGCCTCGGCCCCCGGCACCTCGTTCCTCGCCCAGAACAGCCGCGCGAACAGACGAATATCGGGGAGGGAAGGGGGTTGATCCGCCGTTGGCCCTTGTGAAAGGCTGCGCAATTCCTGCTTCGTCGGGTCTTCGCCTCTCTGGAGCATGACAAGGTTTACAAAATCGGCGAGCAGGGCAGGGGGCTCACCCAGGGCGCACGCGGTGCGGTAGGAGACTTCGGCATCAACCGACTGGCCAAGCCCGTTTTGCGCGTTGCCCAATTGGCCCCAATAGCTCGATTCGTACGGGTGCAGCGCTAGCGCTCTTTCATAGAATTCCTGCGCCTTTGCCCATTCATGGCTATCGCGCGCCCAATCGCCCTTTTGAACAAGGATGCGGAACTGGTCATCAGCGAATGCCTCCCGCCGCACGCTTTCAAGAGTGCGAGCGCGTTGAGCAAAGGCCACCTGTTTGCGCTTGCCCGTTTGCGTAGCCGGTTCGGCAAGTCCGATCCGATGGAAGAAGAAATCATATGCCTCGTCGAAATCGCTGAACTGGGTCAGCCGGCCTTCGTCCAACACGGCCCAGCGATTGCAATGGTTTCGCACATAATTGGCATCATGGCTGATGATGATCATTGATCGATCTGCGCGCTTTTCGAACAATTCATAATTGCATCGCGCATGGAAGCGGGCATCACCGACCGCGCCCACCTCGTCGATCAAAAAGCAGTCAAATTCGATGATCATCGAGATGGCAAAAGCCAGACGCGCCTTCATGCCGGAGGAATAGGTGCGTACCTCTTCGCGCAAATAGCTGCCGAGCTCGGAGAAATCCTCGACAAAGCGCAGATTGCTTTCAAAATCCTGGCGGTAAATGCGGCTGATGAAGCGCACATTATCGACGCCTGTCAGCGTTTCCTGAAAGGCGCCTCCGAATGCGAGCGGCCACGATATGCTGACATCAGAACGCACACGGCCTGAGGTCGGAAACTCCGCCCCGCTGATCAGTCGCACCAGCGTGGACTTGCCCGCGCCATTGCGACCCAGAATGCCCAGCTTTTCTCCCGGTGCGAGTTCGAAGTTGACGTTATCAAGCACCAGCTTGTCGCCGAACCGTGTCGGATAGGTCTTTACAAGGTTTTCCACACTGATCATCCGGGCACCACTCTGCGCGAGACATAGCGCAAGAAAAGCAAAGCGATAACGCTCAGGATCAGGTTGAACGGGATCACATAGCCAAGATCGTAAATCGGCGTGATTTTTGACCCGAAATAGCCATCGCGCACCATTTCAACGCCATGCACAATGGGAAGCAGCAGCACCACGTCCTGCGCGTATTCGGGCAAGGCAGAAACAAGAAAGGCCGCCCCCGACAAGGGAAACAGCAGGTAGGATGCCGGATGCCAGAACTTGTCGACCAATTCGCTTACATAGGACATGGCGCCAAGAGTGATCGCCATTCCCATGCCAAACCATGAAATTATCAGCCATCCGCCTGTAACAAGCAGCACATCTTCCGGGGGCTCGATCAGTTCGGTCGCGATGAAGATGAGGCCCAGGACAATGAACGAGATCGTTGCTCCGGCAAATTCGAGCAGCACTCTGGCAAGGTAGATGTCCAGCGGCTTGATATTGCGGTGGTAGAGCAACGCCGAATTCTGCCACAAAGCGCCAATGCAGCGAGCGGGCATGTTGCGCCACAAAAGGACGGTTCCATAGCCCGTCAGCGCAAAGGCCGCGATAGGCAGATCGCTTCCGTGAAGTTTCTGCGTCGCCGTCCACAGCGCGGTCACGCCGAGTGTGAAAAGCATCGGTTCGAAGAATAACCACAGAAAACCGAGATTATGACGCCCGTAGCGCGTGAGTAGTTCGCGGATCAACAAAGCCCCGACCACGCGCCCCTGCACGGCAAGGCTTTCTCCCAGGGGAGGGCGACGGAACGCGTCGGAGGCCATCAGTCGCGGTGCTCCCTCACGCCGATGAGCAGCATTGAAAGCACACCCCATGCAAGTAGGCCCAGCACGAAGGTTGCCAGAATGCTGCGGATGCGGCGCGGCTCTTCGGAATAGTCTGGCAGGCTTGGCTCGGCGATCCGTTCGACATAAGCGCGCTTGCGCCTGGCATCGGCCAACGCATCCTGGAGGGCAGCGAGCGCGACGGTCAATTGCTGGGATGCAAATTCATACGTGACTACCAATTCCTGATACCGGACCATCGCCGAGGAAAGCGAACCTGAACCGCCGGCAAGGCTTGTCTTCGTCTGGGAAATCTCGCGCTGGAGCGAGCGGATCTGCGACTTCAGGAAGGGGATTTGCGAGGCTTGCGGCGTGTAGGTTTGAAGCTGGCTGAGCTGGGTTCGCGTCGCGATCAGCTGATCCTGCAATTTGCTGAGCATTTGCAGCCCCGCTTGGGATTGAAGCTCTGGGTCCACTATCCCCCTGTTCTCGCGAAACTTCGCCAGTTCAACCGCAGCCAGACGCGCACGCTCGGTCGCATCGTCTACTTCCTTGCGCGCAATCGCGATTAAATCTTCCTGCGCACGTTCGGAAAGGCTGTTTGCAAGCTCTTCTGATTGGGAAAGCAGGCGGGCGTTGATTTCCTGAGCATCCTTGGGTGTGAACGCGCTGACCCGCAAAGTCATGACCTGGCCTGATGTGCCCTCGTCAAGCGCTACTTTGCCGGTAAAGTATTCGTACAGCTCTTCTCCGGTGTCTTCACCAAGTCCACCAAAACGATCAAAGAAGAAGATGTCTTCGCCTGAATACGCCTTCTCGACGAAATCATCGCTGTTGGCCTCTGTCAGCGCCGAGCGGGATTGGACATAGGCGGTGATTGTATCATTGCCTTCGGTAAATCCTGATCCGATGCCTGTCTCTCCAAGCACTGCGCTGATCGGCGAGGCTTCCTGTTCGTTCGGCGATCGCACGACAAAGCGGGATTCGGAGATGTAGATATCGCTTGCAAGAAGGCCATAATACAGCACCGCAATCATCGTCGGCACGATTACGGTGGCGATGAAAAGCGGATTGGCAAGAGACTTGATCCGATCGAGCATTACGCGCTGCCACTCCCGACTGCGATCGCGTTCACAGCTTGTGCATGAGCGCCCCGCGCCGCGCCAGCCAGCCCTTCAAGGAATGGCTCGACTTGTGCAAAGTGATCATCCCAGGTGTTGGGCGAATAGTTCCCGATCATCTCGAGCTGCCGTTCCCGCTCCGTTTCATCTGCCTGAAATGCAACAATCGCGCTCTCCCACGCATTGGCGTTCTCGGGATCAAGCAATAGCGGGATCCCTTTGCCGCTTTCGACGAGGCTCGGCAAGTCGCTGGCGATCACCGGCGTCCCTACGGCCAACGCCTCCACCAGCGGCAAGCCGAAGCCTTCGGCGAGGGTTGGCATAACCAATGCGCGTGCGCCAGCGATCAAACCGGCAAGCTCGGCATCCGGGCACTTTGTGACAAGGGTCAGGACGTGCGGGTGCAAGTCACTGGATGCCAATTCGTTGTAGCATGCTGCGTGATGCTTCCATTGCTGTCCGACGATGATCAGGCGCGGTGTGCTTTTTCCTATTTTGGCGGCCAGCCGCGTCCAGACTTCAAGCAACAGAGCAAAATTGCGCCGGGGTTCGTGCGTGCCAATGGCGAGGAAATAGGGTTCTTGTTCTTCCGATGCCGCGCTCGCCTGCTCTTGCGAGGCTGCGCTGGCCCGGCCTGCTTGCAGCGCATCGCCGGCAAGCGGTGCAACGCATACAGGCGGGCAGGCTATCGCGGTCTCTTCCGAAAAGGCTGTGAGATCACTGGCGGTCGCATTTGAATTGACAATGATCCCGGCCCCGCCAGTCAGAGCCGATTTGACGCGCGCCGTGTGCCGGGCAACCGCTGCCGGGCGGCACAGTTCGGGCCGCCTCACCGGGATGAGATCATGCAGGAAATAAACCGGCCTTACCCCGCTTCGCGCAAGCCATGCCGCGTGTTCGGGCGAATCGAGTTCTGTGTGTCCGACATTGAGATAAATTGATCCAGCCGTGGAACAGTCGGAGCCGCGTCTAGCGAGATTTCTGGAGGCCAGCCACGCAAATTCGCGCCGGAATCGCCGCGATGGATCAAGCAACATGTCAAACAATCGCTGTGATTGATCGCCCATAAATACGCGGGTGATATTGCGATACTGCACGACTGCCAATGCCCGCGAACGAAGGCGCTCGGCATAGGCAATCGCCACCCGGTCAAGGCCAGTGGGCAAGCTGCCCTTCCAGCGCGAGGCAACCAGACGCGTGACATCGAGAAGGATCGGCCGGGCAAGATCGCTGTGAGCGCGCCCGTTCATCAAGGAGTGAAGCGTCATGCGCTCGCCCCGCTAAATACGCCTTTGATATGGCGCGGAGCCTGCGCTTCAGCCAGCGTATGGGCGTGAAGATCATCGACATCGATCCACCAGGCATCGCCGATATCCAGCGTTGCCGCGCGTTTTTTCTCAGCCAGCCTTTGCATACCATCCGAAAGGCTTCCCGCGGCGCCATCGCGGATGGCGGCCCTAATTGCGTCAGCCAGTTCAGCCGTTGCCAGAAACGCGCCGCAATCGACCGCGTCGTAGGGTTCAATCTGCTTGCCGATGGCTTCGATCCGTCCGGCATTATCACACCGAACCCATGTCGCATCATCGGGATCGACCAAGGGGCTATCCACGTTGCGATCAATCGCCAAGGTCACGCCGCGATCAGCGTTGCCGGCCATTGCAAGGTTCTTCAATATCGNGGTGGAGAGGATGTGATCGGCCATCATCAGCAGATATTCCCCTTCAATCAGGCTAGCCCCGGCCATGACTGAATAGCCATTGGGCTTGGACCAGTCATCTACCCGTGCGCAACGCACAGGAATTTCGAGACGGGCTGAGATTTCGGCCAGCGCCGCCTCAAGCCGCTGCGCCTCGTGCCCTGTGACGACCACGATGCCATCGCTGCCGGCAGACATAGCCTGCCGAATGCCGATTTCGATCAGCGGTATTCCGCTTACAGGGGCGAGCGGCTTTGAAGGAAATGATCCCGACAGGCGGCTGCCATATCCAGCGGCGATGATCAGCGTCTCCATGATCGCGTTCGATTCCGCAGGCAGGCACAGGCGCAGGGCCAGGCCCCAACTACTCGGCAGCTTCGAGGGCGGTCGCGATGAATTCTTCGAGAAGCAGCGCGGCGGCCCCCTCCTTCATCTGCTGGGGCGGGTGTTTGCAATAATAGGCTG
>JGI12109J20283_10167015_pt1 | contig 40937 bp, 36 predicted proteins | sample ElkSlonscriptome_12_FD_20283 | JGI IMG/M metagenome (IMG submission 20283)
GCGCATCTCGGTGAAGGTCAATCAGCAGTTGGTAATCATCCATTTGCGTTCCCTCGTCTCTTTGTGACCATAGCATCGACAGCCGCAAGGGCGACTGGTATCCCCGCCGCCTTGCTGGACCGGCGCGCAGTGACCTCGGGGTGTGACGATGCGGGCGCTCTCTGGTCTTATTCAGGGGTGCCTTAGATCAACGACCGCTCTTTGCAGCCTGGTTGCTGATGAGTCGAAATAGCAGTCGAGCTTCTCTGAGGGGATTTTGGTTTCGATCCCGATCCCGATCCCGATCCCGATCCCGATCCCGATCCCGATCCCGATCCCGATACCGATCCCGATACCGATACCGATACCGATACCGACCCGGCCAGTAGGATTTGACGGCTTGTGGGACGGGGCCGATGGGTATTGGGTCTCTGGCCGGCGGCCTATACGGGTTTGTAGATCTCGGACCCTTCTCTACGAAACTCCTCGGCCTTTTCCTTCAGGCCTTCTTCGAGTGCACTCTGGGTGTCGTCGATGCGGTGCGCCTGAGCGTAGTCGCGCACGTCTTGGGTGATCTTCATCGCGCAGAAGTGCGGGCCGCACATCGAGCAGAAGTGGGCGACCTTGTGCGACTCATGGGGCAGGGTTTGATCGTGGTACTCGCGTGCCCGTTCCGGGTCCAGCGATAGGTTGAACTGGTCCTCCCAGCGGAACTCAAAGCGCGCCTTCGACAGCGCATTGTCGCGCAGCTGTGCGCCGGGCAGGCCCTTGGCTAGGTCCGCGGCATGGGCGGCGATCTTGTAGGTGATGATGCCGTCGCGTACATCCTGCTTGTTCGGCAGCCCGAGGTGCTCTTTGGGCGTCACGTAGCAGAGCATCGCGGTGCCGTGCCAGCCGATGTTGGCGGCACCGATGCCGGAGGTGATGTGGTCGTAGGCCGGGGCGATGTCCGTGACCAAGGGTCCGAGCGTGTAGAAAGGGGCCTCGAAGCAGTCGGCGAGCTCCTTGTCGACGTTCTCTTTGACGCGGTGCAGGGGTACGTGACCCGGGCCCTCGATCATGACCTGTACGTCCTGCTCCCAGGCGATGCGAGTGAGCTCACCGAGGGTCTCGAGCTCGGCGAACTGGGCGGCGTCGTTGGCGTCGGCGATCGAGCCGGGGCGCAGCCCGTCGCCGAGGCTGAAGGCCACGTCGTAGGCCTTCATGATCTCGCAGATCTCCTCGAAGTGGGTGTAGAGGAAATTCTCCTGGTGGTGGGCCAGGCACCACTTGGCGAGGATTGAGCCGCCCCGCGAGACGATGCCGGTGAGCCGTTCGGCCGTCAGCGGGATATAGCGCAGGAGTACGCCGGCATGGATGGTGAAATAGTCGACCCCTTGCTCGGCCTGCTCGATCAGGGTATCGCGCACCAGCTCCCAGCTGAGCCCCTCGGGGCGTCCCTCGACCTTTTCGAGCGCCTGGTAGATCGGGACGGTCCCGATCGGCACCGGGGCGTTGCGCAGGATCCACTCGCGGGTTTCGTGGATGTGCTTGCCGGTGGAGAGGTCCATCAGGGTGTCGCCGCCCCAGCGGGCCGACCAGACGAGCTTCTCGACTTCCTCTTCGATCGAGGAGTTCAGCGCCGAATTGCCGATGTTGGTATTGACCTTGACCCGGAAGTTGCGCCCGATGACCATCGGCTCGAGTTCCGGGTGATTGATATTGGCCGGGATGATGGCGCGCCCAGCGGCGACCTCGTCGCGAACGAACTCGGGTGTGATCAACTCCGGCAGCCGGGCGCCGAGGCCTTCACCGCGGTGCTGTTGCAGGAGTTTGGCATAGCGCGGATCGCCGCGCAGCGCATCGAGTCGCTGCGTCTCGCGGATGGCGACGAACTCCATCTCGGGCGTGACGACTCCGGCCCGGGCGTAGTGCATTTGGGTAACGTTGCGGCCGTCTTTGGCCCGCTGCGGCGTGCGCTGGTGCCGGAAGCGCAGGTGGTCCAGGTTGGGGTCGCTTTGGCGTGCGCGGCCGAAAGCGGAGCTTAGGCCCGACAGCGAAGCGGTGTCGCCGCGCTCGGCGATCCAGGTGGAACGCAGGTCCGGCAGACCGGCGAGGAGATCGATACTGGCCTGTGGGTCTGTGTAGGGACCGGAGGTATCGTAGACGTAGACCGGCGGGTTTTCCTCTCGTCCGGCGTGGGATTGCGTGGGCGACAGGCTGACCTCGCGCATCGGTACCTGCAGATCGGGCCGGGAGCCCGCGACATAGATCTTGCGGGAGCTCGGGAAGGGCCTGGTGGCCTCTTCGGAGAGTCGGGCACTGGTCTGCTTGAAGGCGGCGGAGAAGGCGCTCATCGGGGTTCCTCTCTCGGGTGCACGAGGGTTACTGTCACTGCGGGAGAGGCGTGCTGACCGGGTACTGGGCGCCCGTGTGGTCGCAGGGTCGGCCGTGGCGCCGTGCGCCGCCGCGACAGGACGATGACGGGGGTGATCCGGCCGCCTTCGCCCAGCTTTCCTACACCGGCATTATCCGGATCAGGTTCCAAGGGTCTCTCTCAGCACCGGGCTGCGCGCCCGGGCACCCCCAGCAGGACTCGCTGGGTAAAACTATAGGATGGCGCAGGTGTTTTCAACGGGCGCTGCTGCCCAAATGCGGGCTTTGGCGTCAGCGAGCGGTCAAGGGATGAGGCGCATCGAGAGGTCGACCGAGTGGACGTCCTTGGTCAGGTCGCCGATCGAGATGGCGTCGACGCCTGTTTCGGCGATCGCGCGAATGCTCGTGAGGGTGACACCCCCGGAGGCCTCGAGTACGGCGCGGCCATGGCTCGTGCGCACTGCGCTGCGCAAATCGGCGAGGCTGAAGTTGTCGAGCAGCACACGGTCGGCGCCGGCGCTGAGGGCCTGCTCGAGCTCGGCGAGGCTCTCGACCTCGATCTCGATGGGCACCGTCGGCGCCAGAGCCCGGGCTGCGCCCAGGGCGGCGGCGATGGAGCCGGCGGCGAGGATGTGGTTTTCCTTGATCAGGATCCCGTCATCGAGCCCTTGGCGATGGTTGTGGCAGCCGCCGCAGCGGACTGCATATTTTTGTTGCAGACGCAAGCCCGGCAGGGTCTTGCGGGTGTCGAGCACGCGGGTCGGTAGCCCCTGCAACGCCTCGGCGTAGCGCCGCGCGCGTGTCGCCGTGCCGGAGAGTGTCTGCAGATAGTTGAGGGCGGTCCGCTCGCCGGTGAGCAAGGCACGGGTCGCTCCCTCGATCGAGCAGATGCGCACCCCATCGGTGACGCGTTCGCCGTCGCCCAAGTCCCAGGAGATTTCGATATGCGTATCGAGGAACCGAAAGATCGCTTCGAGCCAGGCGCAGCCGCAGAGGGTCGCGTCCTGTCGAGCGCGGATCTCGGCGCGCGAGGACTGCGCGGGCGGCACGAGCGCGGCGGTGCGGTCGCCGCGACCGAGGTCTTCTTCGAGGGCTGCCTGTGCTTGTCGCGCGATGATGGTGCGCGGTGGTAGCAGGCTCACGAGGGTCTCGCTAGCGAGGCGGTTGTCGGGCATCGGGGCATTTCTTCCATCGGGACCACTGGGCGGTCTGGGGTCGCTGTCCGTGGCCGGATACGCCTTCATTCACTGCAAGCCTACTCGGTCTCCAGGGCCATTGTCACTGCGGCAAACGCTCGCTCGACGAGGCCCTCGTCCTCGTGGCCGACGACCAGGATCTTGCCCCGTTCGATCAGCGCGGCCATGCGATCGACATGCAACTCGACGCCCTTGTGCCGGGCCGCGTCGACGAATAGCAAGCGGGCGCCGGTCGGATCGTACCAGATGAGCTTCATGCGAACGGGTCGCTCGCCGCGGCGGGCGAGCTGAATCCATGTGCCGATCGCGAGCGGCAAACCCCAGGGGGCGGACCCGGCCTCCGCGACGGCGTCGCGCTCGCCTTCGACGGCCGAATCCTGCCCGCTCGAAGTTTCAGCTCGGTTGACAGCGAAGGTATTGCCGTCGCCGCGCAGCGCGGCCATGTGCAAGGCCTGGAGGTCGCGGAACCAATTCGATACCTTGCGGGGATCGGCGGAGCTCTCCGCTAGTGCCAGTCGAAGCTTGCGCAGCAGCGGCGGTATCGCCTGCAGGAGCTGACGCCGTTCCTCCTGTCCGATTTTGGGGCAGATGCTCCAAAGGAGTCGATCGACCGTCGCGATCCCGTCGTGCCATGCCCCTGAATCGCCCCCGCTACGCAGGTGCGTGGTGGTCAGGACCTGGCTCCACCCCTCTTCGAGCAAATCGACGACGAACGCCGGCACATTCTCGTAGTCGCATAACCGTTCTCGGATCACGGTCGCGACGAGGCGTTCTGCCGTATCGGCGCGAGCCCGGCCTTCGGCGACCCGCCGGGCCTTCGCCTCCCAGGTCTGGACCTCGTTCGCGCGAGCGGCCAGGGCGGCGCTGAGTTGGGCGCTTTGCTCGGTGAAGACGCCGACATCCTCGCCAAATTGGGCGACGATGCGATTGACCGTACGAGCCAGAATACCGTAGAGGCTCGTGGCGGAGCGTTCACCGTCGTCCGTCCAGCCGATTGCCGCCTGGCCGGCGCGGTTGAGCAGTTGGCGTGCGGGATGAGCTGGATTGGCGAAGAAGGTTTGGTCGAGAAGGGCAGCCTTGAGGATCGGGACCTCGAGCCTGGCGATGAGCGGCTTGATTGGGGCCGGCAGGACCGGCGCGGCAAGGATGTGCTCGAAGAGCCGCAGGACAAGCTCGATGCTGGCCTCGTCTCGTTCGCTCAGGCGTCGCTTACCTGTTCTGGCCGGGACGCGATCAAGGCCCTCATCGATTCGCTCGCGCAGCCAGGTCGTCAAGGCTTGGGGGTCGCGCATGGGGCCGCACAGAGGCTGCACGCGCCCCAAGGCTGCGAGTAGGTCGCTGGTGTCGATCGTGGTGCGTCCTGACTGGGCAGGTCGGCGTAGCCGTTGGTGTAGCATCGCCAGATCGAGCGGGGTCGCGGTGGCTTGCGATCCGTGCTGGGGGGGCGCCGCATCGCGCGACAGCCGTTGGCCAGTTCGGCCGCCTGGTCCCCGCCAGGGGTCGTGTTTGCGTCGCTGATGGGCTGCGGCCGGGTTCCCCAGTTGCGTGAGCTGGGCAGGCGCTACGCCATCGAGATAGGCGGTATAGACCGAACCGAGATGGTCCATCACCTGTTTATCGAACAACTTGTAGACGACCAGCTTAACGGGCGGATCGATGTCTGCGAACGGGGTCAGTGCGGCCTCAAACGCAGCGCAGATGGTGCTCGGGCCCAACGGGTTGGCGGCGATCGGAACTGGCTGCATGCCTTGCGCTTGGCCGAGTGCGTGGCCGAGCTCCTCGAGAACCTGGCAATAACGACTCGTCGACTTGGAGACGAGGTTCTCCAAAACCAAAGCCTCCTCGGGCTCGGCGGCGAACTTGTCCGGCGCCTTGGCGATTCGCGGGCCTGCCGTGCCGCCCTCTGACGCCCCGCTGGCGAAGACATCCGATGCATGGCGCAAGCGGCGCGTAAAGGCCAGACGGCTCGCTGGCCGGCGTTTGCGAAAGAGCCGCACTGCGACGAAGTAACCGGCGTAGGCGCTTTCGTTATCGGATTTGTCGGCAAGGTCGTAAAGGGTGTCGTCGAGCTTGTCATAGAAGCCGTCGAAAAGGCGTAGCATTTGCGCATGGAATCCCCGAGTGGCTTCCTCGAGCCAGCCCGACGAGGACCGCAGACCTGCGTCTGCGCCGCGGATATGCCTTTCGTTGGGGTCGAGCACGGCCTAGACTATGCCTTGGTGGCGCCTCGATAGGTGTGCGACCGGCCGGTGTTCTCGGTCCGGGGTCAGGCTGGCGGTGTCAGTCCAGCCGAGATCATAGGCTCAGTCGGAGCGGGTCGCTAGCCTAGTGAGGCTTGCGTTGAATGGGCGGGATTGCGCTTCCTGGGGCGTTTTCAATACGCCCGCGTCGCCTGGCGGCAGCATCCATGCTGGCGATCTGCGCTCGACGACCTGCCGCCGATCCCATGAGCCGGTTTCGAACGGGGCCTGATGACCGTGTCTGATCTCCTAAGGGAATCTGCGTGGCTGCCGATGGCCCTGCGCCGCCCGTCGCCGAACCACGACGCTCGCCCCGTCGGCGTTGCTGTCGATCTGCTCGTCATCCACAGCATTAGCCTTCCCCCGGGACAATTCGGCGGTCCCTGGATCGATGCCCTCTTTATGAATCGCCCTGTCTGGTCCGCCCTCCCCGATCTGCGCGAGCTTGCAGGGCTGCGCGTTTCGGCGCACCTGCTGATCCGTCGCGGCGGCACCCTGATCCAGTATGTCGACCTGGGCGCCCGCGCCTGGCACGCCGGCGAATCATCCTTCCGCGGGCGTCGCGCCTGCAATGACTTCTCCATCGGAATCGAGCTCGAGGGGGCTGAGGATTTCGCCTACACCCGTGAGCAATACGCAAGCCTCGCCGCGACGACACGCCACCTGCGCGAGTTGTTTCCTATGATCACGCCTGATCGGATCGTCGGTCATAGCGACATTGCCCCGAGACGCAAGACCGATCCGGGGCCGAGATTCGACTGGGTCGCCTACCGGCGTGCGATCACGGATAACGCGCGTTCCGCACCACGGCGCTGCGGCGGAGGAGGGGATCCATAGCGGGGGGCGGTCGCCGACTCCTTGTGGCGACCGCGTTCATGTCGAAAGGGTTCTTTGAAGGGGAAGCGCCCGTTGCGGGCGGCGATCCTTGCGCTCGCGAATGGGCCCGATCAGTCTCGCCTGCTCCCCGATTGACTCATTCCACCTTGGACGGCGCCACCAGGCAGCGCTCAGGCCCATCGATCGAGGTGGCATTGGGGAACATACTCAGCCAGGCCAAGCGGAAACTATAGCCGTGGACGGTCACGGCCACATCGGGGCAGTTGCGTGAGATGCGGCTCGCGTTCGACTGCAGGTCTGCTGAATCGAATTTGAAGTAGGGCGGTAGGAAGCCGGCGTCTTCGTTACGGAAGATCAGCGGTTTGGATGTGCCGGCTCGGACCGTCTCGATGCGGTATTGGACCTGGCGGCCGTCGCCGGTCACACCCGTGATCTGGACCTCCCACGAATCCGGCCCGAACCGCAGCCAGAGAAAGACGACGGCGATGGCGGCGATGACGGCGAGAAAAGTGAGTGCCTTCTTTTTCATCGGATGGATACTCCTTACTTGAGGGTTCGAAACGACGCAAGTGGTCTCGCCCCGTCACTCGGTGCCCGATCAGGTGGTACCAGCGGTCGGGCCGGGGCGACCGGGCGCGCCCGCGTCACTTGACCTTGATCGTGATGCTGTCGAGACCCTCGCGGGTCAGCCGGTCGCGGATCTCTTTGATCTGCGCGCGGCTGGACAGCGGGCCGGTGCGGACGCGGTGGTAGGTGTCTTCGTTATTGATCGTCACGGTTTGGATATGGGCTTGGACGCCCATCCCCGCGAGCCGCTCCTTGAGTCGCCGCGCCTCACCGGGGCGGCGAAACGAAGCGACCTGAACCAGGTAGCCGCCGCGTGCGTCCGCCGAGGTGGCGGAAGGGGGCTCGACGGACTCCTCAGTGGTGGGCTCGAAACGGCGTGCCTGGACGGACGGCGGGCGTGGCGGCTGCGTCGCTGGGGGCAATGCCTCGTCTTCGGGTACCGCGACCTCCATCTCCGGAAGTATGTCATAGAAGGAGAAGCTCGGGCCGGCCGACTCCGCCTGGGTCTGATGCGAGGGTGCTGCGCCATGGCTCTTGCCGGCCGGGTTCTGCGTTGTCCAGGCCAGCCCGACGGCGAAGGCGCCGAGTACGCCGCCGAGCACGAACCAGAAGAAGCAGGGCTTTGGCTCGCGGCGCTTGGGTGCGGATGGCGGCGCGCCGCGGCGGTAATCGCGGGTCATCTCACATCGCCTCGGGTGCCGAGACGCCGATCAGTCCAAGGCCGTTGCGCAGCACCTGGCGGACCGCGAGGACCAGCTTGGTGCGGGCGTCGCGCAACGTGGCGTCTTCAACGAGGAACTGATGCGCGTTGTAGTAGGTGTGCAGATCGTTGGCCAGTTCGCGCAGATAATGCGTGAGCTGGTGCGGTTCGGCGGTCTGCGCGGCGGCTTCGACAACCTCCGGGTAACGGGAGAGGGTCCGGAGCAACGCCTGCTCGTGGTCTTCGACCAAGCCTTCCAGGTGGGTCGCGTCGACCTTGGGGTCGAGTGCGATGCCCCGCTCCGCCGCTTGCCTGAGCACGCTACAAATACGGGCGTGGGCATACTGCACGTAATAGACCGGGTTGTCGGCCGATTGGGACTTGGCCAGATCCAGGTCGAAGTCGAGATGCTGTTCGCAGCGGCGCATGATGTAGAAGAACCGTGCTGCGTCGCGACCGACCTCCTGGCGCAGCTCGCGCAGCGTCACGAAGTCGCCGCTGCGGGTCGACATCTGGGCCTTGACGCCGCCGCGGTAGAGGATGGCGAACTGCACCAGCAGGACATCGAGGCGGCTCGGGTCGTCGCCGAGGGCGGCCAGCGCCGCCTTGACCCGTGGCACATAGCCGTGATGATCGGCGCCCCAGATATCGATGACGCGATCGAAGCCGCGCTCGAGCTTGTCGCAGTGATAGGCGATGTCGGAGGCGAAGTAGGTGGTTTGGCCGTTCTCGCGGACCAGGACCCTGTCCTTCTCGTCGCCGAAGGCGGTGGAGCGAAACCACAGGGCTCCATCCTGCTCGAAGACGTGGCCGGCGGCGCGAAGGCGCTCGATCGCCTTGTTGACGGCACCGCTCTCGGCCAGCGAGCGCTCCGAGTACCACTCCTGATAGTCGACGCCGAATTGGGAGAGGTCGTTGCGAATGTCGCCGAGGATGGTGTTCAGCGCGAGCTCGAAGACGAAGCGATAGCGGTGCTCGCCGAGGTGGTGCTTCGCCCGCACGATGAGCGCATCGATGTGGTCCTCCGCGTCGCCACCGGCGGGGGCGTCCGGCGGGAGAGCCTGCAGCAGCGCCCGTGTCTCCTGGCGGAAGGCGTCGCCGTGCTCGCGGTGGAGCGCAGCGGCGATGTCCCAGACGTAGTCGCCCTTATAGCCCTGGCTCGGAAAGGGCAGCTCCTCGCCGCAGAGCTCCAGATAGCGCAGCCACACCGATGCGGCGAGGATGTCCATCTGGCGGCCGGCGTCGTTGACATAGTACTCGCGGTGCACATCGAAGCCGACCGCGTCGAGCAGCTCGGCGACGACGGCGCCGTAGGCGGCGCCGCGGCCGTGGCCGACGTGGAGCGGCCCGGTCGGGTTGGCGGAAACGAACTCGACCTGCACGCGCTTGCCTCCGCCGAGGTCGCTGCGGCCGTAGCCGTGCCCTTCGGTGAGAATCTGCGGGACCAGCGCGCGATAGGCTGCAGCGTCGACGAAGAAATTGATGAATCCAGGGCCGGCGATCTCGACGCGGGCTACCTGCGGCGAATCGGGCAGGACGGCGACCAGCTGCCCGGCGAGATCCCGCGGCTTCAGCCCTGCCGCCTTGGCGAGCGAAAGGGCGACATTGCTTGCGAAATCGCCGTGGGCGGGGCCCTTGGTGCGCTCGATCTGCGGCTCGGTTGGCACAGGGATGGCCAGGCGGTTCTCATCGTCGAGACGTTGCAGCGCAGCTGTTAAGAGGGCCTGGATATGACGCTTCATGCAATTCTGCTGGGCTTGGGGTCGGCGCGGAGTGCGCGTTGCGGTGTCGAGGTCCGAAACGATCGGCCCGTGCGGGGACGGGGCCGGACTCGCACACTGGCCATGCGCAGGTCGCGCCATATTGGCCATCGGGTTGCCGGACAGGATACCCGAATCCGTTTCCCATGTAAGGCTCGGGTTGCTCGTCAGGGTCCTATCAATCGCCCCGAAAGTAGTCGGAGGCGGGTCACTGCGGCCGTCGGCGAGAGGCATTGCGCCGTCGAGCTGACGCGGAGGTCCTTGCGGCGGGTCGTAGCGAGCCGCCTCCGATTACTTTATGCACCCCTCAATAACGCTCGCGCCAGAGGGTGCGATAGAGGTCGTGGCGTCGATCCTTGAGGTTCTGCACAGTGCCACCGTTGCGGGCTAGGCGCAGCGACTCGAGGCGGAGGTCGGCGAAGGCGACCGTTTCGACATTGGGCGTGGTATCGGCGGCGACGCCGTCGCGGGCGAAGGGGAAATCGCAGGGGGTGAGGATGCAGCTCTGGGCATACTGGATGTCCATGTTGTGGACCTTTGGCAGGTTGCCGACGTTGCCCGACATCACGACATAGCATTGGTTTTCGACCGCCCGTGCCTGCGCGCAGTAGCGCACGCGTAGATAGGATTGGCGCTCGTCGGTGCAGAAGGGGACGAAGACGATGTTGGTACCCTGGTCGGCGAGGTGGCGTGCGAGCTCGGGGAACTCGGCGTCGTAGCAGATGAGGACGCCGATCGGTCCGCAGTCTGTGTCGATGGCTTGAAGGGTATGGCCCCCTTCGATGTTCCACCAATAGACCTCGTTCGGGGTCGGGTGGATCTTCGCTTGCTCGAAGACCTCGCCGCCACGCAGGCAGGCGTAGCAGATGTTCTCGACACGACCGTTTGGCATGCGGGTCGGGTGGGAGCCGCCGATGATGTTGATGTTGTAGCGGACCGCCATCTCGCGCAGGGCCTCTTTCAAGGGTTCTGTGTACTTCGTTAGGGCCTCGATCGACTCGGCGGGCGTGAGCTCCTGGTCCTCCATTGAGAGGAGCTGCAGAGAAAAGAGCTCCGGGAAGACGACGAAGTCGGCCCGATAATCCGAGGTAACGTCGACGAAGTAGCGGACCAGGTCGGTGAACTCGGCGAAGGAGGTGACGCGTCGCTGCATGTACTGCACGGTGGCGACGCGCACCGCGTCCGGCAGGCGTCCGCCGTAGCTTCGGGCGCGGCGCTCCTCGGCGGCATCCAAGGCGTTCGGGTTGCGCCAAAGCAGGTGGACGCCGTAGCCGAGCGACTCCTTGTCCTCGGGGAGGTAATCGGGCAGCAGGCCGATGACCTCGAAGCCGTTGCGGAGCTGGAAGCTCAGCACTGGGTCGCGCTGGCGGTTGCTCTTGACCTCTTCGAGATAGGCCTCTGGCGAGCCGAACCGGCGCACGCGTCTCGCCAGCGTCGGCAGCCGGCCGGCGAAGACGATGCCCTTGAGCCGCCAGGACTGAGCCAGCTTGCGGCGTTCGTCGTAGAGACGCTGGCCGATGCGCACGCCGCGGTAGGCCGGGTCGACGCAGACCTCCATGCCGTAGAGGTAGTCGCCGTCGGGGTCGTGGCGCGAGGCGAAGCCGCCCCCGGTGATCTCGGTCCAGGTGTGCGGGGCGAGCGCGTGCTCGGGGCCGATCTGGAAGGTGGCGCAGTAGCCGACGATCGCCCCCTCGTATTCGGCCACGAACTGTCCTTCGGGAAAGTTATGGATCTGCCCGCGGAGCATGCTCGCCGAGTAGGTGCTCATATTGCTGTCGGCGTAGACTCGGGTGACCAGTTCGCGGATCGCCGGAATATCCTTGATGCGTGCGTTGCGGAGCAGGATCTGCGGCTTGCTGGCATTCTTCTTGGCGGGCATGCGGTGTCGGCTCCGGTGCGTTGGGGCGAAAGCTTAACGGGTTGTCGGTCGGGTCCTGGGGCAGGGCGCGGGCAGTGCGTCTTGCTGGGATGGACGGCGGAGGACGCCATGTCCTCCATGTCGGTGTCAAGGCCTCTCGCGCCGCGCCAGATCATCAGATCCTCACTCGGCGGCCCTGGGGGGCGAGCCGCGCGATGCTTGCGTGGGCCGGCAATGTGATCGAGCATCTCTAGTCGACGAAGCGATCGCACGCTGCCCGCATGCATCCACTCGGAGTCGAGCCCCGATAGCTCGGTGGCAGGGACCCTCCTGACGACGGCTGCGGCGGTGCACACGCGATTGCGTTCGAGTCGATTGATAACTTAACAGCGGGAGGTGAGACGATGCAGGCGATCCAGGTGCGCGAGCCGGGCGGGCCGACCGCCCTCGAGCCGCATGAGCGAGAGATCCCCGCGATCGATTCGGCGAACGGGCTCTTGGTGCGGCTGCGGGCCGCCGGGGTCAATCCGATCGATACCAAGCTGCGCTCGCGTGGCGTCTTGATCCCGGATGGGCTGCCCGCAGTGCTGGGCTGCGACGGTGCCGGGGTGGTCGAGGCCGTCGGCGACGCGGTGACGCGCTTCAAGCCGGGGGACGAAGTCTGGTTTTGCCACGGTGGGCTCGGCGGGCCGGTCGGCAATTACGCCGACTACATCGTCGTCGATGCAGAAATTGCCCAGCCCAAGCCCCGTGGCGTCACCTTCGAGGTCGCCGCGGCCGGGCCCCTAGTCCTGATCACGGCTTGGGAAGCGCTCTTCGACCGGGCGCGGCTGCAGGCCGGCCAGACGGTGTTGATCCATGCCGGGGCCGGCGGGGTCGGGCACGTCGCCGTGCAGCTCGCGCGGCTCGCCGGGGCGCGGGTCTGCACGACGGTCAGTACGCCGGAGAAGGCCGACTTCGTGCATGCGCTCGGTGCCGAGTGTGCGATCAACTACCGCGAAGAAGACCTGGTCGAGGCCGTGATGGGGTGGACCGAGGGCCGCGGCGTCGATGTGGCCCTGGATACCGTCGGGCCCGATGTCTTCCGGCGCAGCATCCCGGCGATGGCGCACTACGGCGATTTGGTGACGATTCTCGATCCGGGCCCGGACCTCGACCTCAAAGAGGCGCGTAACCGCAATCTGCGCTTTAGCCTGGAGCTCATGCTGACGCCAATGCTACGTCACCTGCCCGAGGCGCGCGCGCGCCAAGGCGAGATCTTGCACCGCTGCGCCGAGCACATCGAGGCCGGGGCGCTGCGGATCCATGTCTCCGAGACCTTCCCGTTGGCGGCCGCCGCTGCGGCCCATCGCGCCATCGAGGCGGGTCATACGCAAGGCAAGCTGGTGTTGACGCCCGGTCATGACTGACGCTGGGCAGACGGCCCCGCGACGGGTCGCCATCCTCTCGGATACCCATGGCGTCCTCGATCAACGGGTCGCCGGGCTTGTCGCGCAATGCGATATCGCGGTCCATGGCGGGGACATCGGCGGTCTTGCTGCCCTGGCCGACTTGGCGCCGCTCGACGGGCGTATTTATGCGGTCTTTGGCAACAACGATACGCCGCGCAGCTGGCCGTCGTACGAGCTGCCGGCGCTGCGCCACCTGCCGGAGCTTGTGCAGCTGGCCCTGCCGGGGGGCGGCTTGGTCGTCATCCACGGTCACCAGTTTCCGGCCAAGGGGCGTCACGCCCACCTGCGGCGGCGTTTCCCCGAGGCGCGCGCCATCGTCTACGGGCACAGCCACCGACTGGAGATCGATCGCGAGGCCAGGCCCTGGGTGCTGAACCCAGGGGCCGCGGGTCGGGCGAGGACCTATGGCGGCCCCTCGTGCCTGGTCCTGACGGCATCGGGGGAGGACTGGTCGCTGAGCGTGCACCGCTTCGGGCCGGTGCGCCGCAAGGCCGCGGCGCGGACCGATAGATCGCACACGGCACATTCGACCGTACCATTCGGTTGCCGGACGAGGTGATGACCGATCAGGTGAAGGCCGAGTTCCGCGACGGGATTCTCGAGATCCATCTGCCGAAGGTCGAGAAGACCGAACGCAAACGGATCGAGATCTCCTAGCGGTCGGCACCAGCTCGTACGCCTTAATATGGATGAGATGACGCCGAGGGGTGGTGCCCCTTGGCGTTAGCCAGACGATCATGGGGCGAGCAGGGACACCCCGACGATGAAATGTCGCCTCGTCCCTGATCCTTCCCTCACTCCAACCCTCTCCAGAAAGGCGAGGCAGCCAAGGTGCTGCGCGAATTTCATACTAAGGGGCCGAGTGACGGTCGGGCCTGTTTCTCCCGGTCGAATATCCTATCCTTCCGATCCCGATCCCGATCCCGATCCCGATCCCGATCCCGATCCCGATCCCGAAAGCGATTTTGATGACCCCAAGGTTTGGCTCGGTTGTGCTAGCCTGACCGAGGAGCGGGTCAGTTGTTTCACAGCAATCGCAGTCGCATAGCTGTTGCCGGAGGGATCGTAGATGCTTGTGCCGCGCTGGATTCTTGCCGCCTTTTGTTTGGTCGCAAGCGCGACCCTGGCCGCGCCACCGACGGGGCCGGTCCCGCTGACGGGGGATGTGCCCGTTGCCGACGGTTGGGACAAGGAGATCGTCGTGGACGGCCTGGTGCATCCCTGGTCGATCGTCTGGCTGCCGAACGGTGCTGCGCTGGTGACGGAGCGGCCGGGGCGCTTGCGACTGATCGAGGACGGTGCGCTGGTGCCCGAGCCGGTCGCAGGCGTTCCGACCGTCCTGGTGCACGGTCAGGGCGGTCTGCTCGACCTTGCCCTGCATCCCGATTTCAGCGAGAACGGCTTCGTCTACCTCACCTGTTCGCGCGGCACCCAGGACGCCAATCGCACGGCCTTGTTACGCGGTCGCCTGAGTGCGGACCTGAAGCGGTTGGAGGGCGTCGAGACGGTCTTCGAGGTGCCAGATGCGAAGGCCGGTGGGCAGCATTTCGGCTCCCGGCTGGTCTGGCTGCCGGATGCGAGTCTGTTGTTGAGCATCGGCGACGGGGGCAATCCACCGATCAGCTTCGAGGATGCCCCGATTCGCCAACAGGCCCAGGAGCTCGATACCTACTTCGGCAAGATCCTTCGGCTGACGGACGCCGGGCGAGCGCATCCGGACAATCCCTTCCACGGCCGCAAAGATGCCCGCCCGGAGATCTGGACCTTCGGCCATCGCAATATCCAGGGCCTGACCCGCGATCCGGCCAGCGGTCGCGTCTGGGCCAATGAGCACGGTGCCCGCGGCGGTGACGAGCTCAATTTGATCGAGGGCGGGCAGAACTACGGCTGGCCAAGGGTGACGTACAGCCGCGAATACTGGGGGCCGCGGATCAGCGACAGGACGACGACGATCGGGGTGCGCGATCCCAAGGTCGTCTGGACGCCATCCAAGGCCCCGAGCGGCCTGGCCTTCTACACGGGAGCGGTTTTCCCCGAATGGCAGGGCGACCTCTTCAGTGGCGCCCTCGTTTTCAAGGAGATCCGGCGCATCGTCCTCGAGGGGGCGCGGGTTGTCGCCGAGGAGAAGCTGCCCATCGGGCAGCGTGTCCGGGCGGTGAGCCAGGGGCCGGATGGCTACCTCTATGTCCTCACCGACGAGCCGGACGGTCAGTTGTTGCGGATCGTCCCGGCAGGGCCCTGAATAGGCGTCGGCTCAGTGATCGCCAGCGCCGGTGTTCCGCTTTCCGGCCATCCGCAGCCTGAGCGCATTCAGGCGGATGAAGCCGGTCGCATCGGTCTGGTCGTAGGCGCCGGCGTCCTCCTCGAAGGTGGCCATCGCAGTATCGAATAGGCTGTCTGTCTCGGACTTGCGCCCGACCACGAGAACGCTACCCTTGTAGAGCTTCAGGCGCACCTCCCCGTTGACCACGCCCTGGGTCTGGTCGATCGCCGCCTGCAGCATCCGGCGCTCCGGTGAGAACCAGTAACCGTTGTAGACGAGCTCGGCGTAGCGGGGCATCAGGGAGTCCTTGAGATGGGCGGCCTCGCGGTCGAGTGTCAGGGACTCCATGGCACGGTGGGCCTTGAGTAGGAGGGTTCCGCCGGGCGTCTCATAGCAGCCGCGGGACTTCATTCCGACATAGCGGTTCTCGACGATATCGGCCCGGCCGATCCCGTGCTCCCCACCGATGCGGTTGAGCTCGGCGAGGAGGGCCGCTGGCGCCAAGGGCTGGCCGTCGATGGCGACACAGTCGCCGTTGGCGAAGCCGAGCTCGATGTAGCGGGGTCGTTCGGGCGCTTGCTCGGGCGCGACCGTCCAACGCCACATGTCTGCACCGGGCTCGCACCAGGGATCCTCCAGGTCGTAGCCCTCGTAGGAGATGTGCAGTAGGTTGGCATCCATCGAGTAGGGTGATTTGCTGCCCTCGCGCTTCATCTCGACGGGGATGCCGTGGGCCTCGGCGTAGGCGAGTAGCTTCTCGCGCGAGAGCAGGTCCCATTCGCGCCACGGCGCAACGATCCGGATGTCGGGCTTGAGCGCATAGGCGCCGATCTCGAAGCGGACCTGGTCATTGCCCTTACCGGTGGCGCCGTGGGCGATGGCGTCGGCGCCCGTCTCGGTGGCGATCTCGACGAGGCGTTTGGCGATCAGCGGTCGGGCGATCGAGGTGCCGAGGAGGTACTCGCCCTCGTAGAGGGCGTTGGCGCGGAACATCGGGAAGACGAAGTCGTGCACGAACTCTTCGCGCAGATCGTCAATATAGATCTCCTCGACGCCGGCCGCCTCGGCCTTGGTGCGTGCCGGAGCCAGCTCCTCGCCCTGGCCGATGTCCGCGGTGAAGGTCACGACCTCGCAGCCATAGCGCTCCTGCAGCCAACGCAGAATCACAGAGGTGTCGAGTCCCCCCGAATAGGCCAGCACGACCTTCTTGATCGCCTTCTCTGTCATCGACAAGCTCCGGTTGAGGGGCGAGAAACCTGACAGTATAAGGCGCTCGGCCTGGCGGCGAAATTCCGTGCCGCTGGAAGTGGCTCAATAACCCTGGTAATACCAGCCATTGTCCCAGCCGGGAGGTGGTGGGCGTGTGATCGCCTCCGGTGACCCTAGGCCGGCTGGGGGCGCGGGTGCCGCGGGCGGCACTGTGCCTTTAGGCCAGGGTGTGGGGTCGTCGAGCCAGGGGCCTTGCCGGCGAAACCGCTGGCGATCGCGATCGATCGCCTCGAGCCAACGGTCACGCCGTTCCTGCCGCTCTTGTTCGCGGGCCTCGTGCTGGGCCGCGGCCCATGGGTCCATGGCGCGCCGCTGCGCCGCAATGGCCTCTTTCGATGCGCGGCGCTGGGCCTCCCAGGCACGCCTCTGCGCTCGGACCGCCTCGAGCCAGGGCGAGGCTTCCCCAGTCGGTGCGGGATTGTCTGGGTGCGTGCCCGGCTTCTCGGCGAGCGCGATGTCGCTCCAGATGAGGCCGACGACCAAGAGGCCCGATACGATGACGCGAAGAGGGAGTTGTGGGGACAGCTCGAAAGGCATCGCGGCAATATTGGCTGGACGGAGCCGCAATTATATACAGAACAGCCCTGTCGCCAATGCGGTTAAGGGCACCAATGATCATGGGATGAGGCGAGACGATTGATAAGCGGCGGCTTCCTACCTCAGTGCTCCGGGGTCTGTTCTAGCCGACGATGGATCTCCTCGCGGAGACAGGCGAGGTCGTGGTCGCAGGTGATCGCAGCGCCTTCGACGGAGGTGATGAAGAATACGTCTTCCACTTCGGCGCCAATGGTGGCGATCTTGGCATTGCGCAGGCGCACGTCGCAGGCCTCGAACACCGAGCCCACGGCGGCGAGGAGTCCCGGGCGGTCGAGGGTTGTCAGGTGCATCACGGTCCGTTGGTTGGCCTCGTCGGCCGTGAAGCTGATCCGGGTCTGGATCGGGAAGTGCTTGTATTGGCGCGGCATGCGTCGAGCAACTTCGGGGTGGCCGAGCTCCTCTTCGATGAGGGCCGACTCCAGTGCCGCGCGGATCTCGGTCAGCCTCGCTGGGTCCTCGACGGGTCTGCCGCCCGGGTCGAGGACCTGATAGCTGTCGAGCGTCATGCCGCCGTCGGTGGTCTGGATCCGTGCATCCATGATCGTGAGGCCGAGTTGGTCCAGCGTGGCCGTGGTGGTGGCGAACAGGCTCTGGCAGTCGCGGGTGTAGATGAAGATCTCGGTGCCGCCGCGCGCGGTGTGCGGGCGAATCCGGACGATGGGGAGATCGCTTCGGCGCGCACCGAGGACGAAGAGTGTCTGCCAGGCGATCTCGTCTGGTGAATTGAGAAGAAAGAAGTCGCGACTCAAGCCCCGCCAAAGGCCGGCGCACGCATCGGGGTCCGCGTCCCGGCGGCGCAGCAGGCGCAGCGCCTCGGAGCGCTTCTGCGCGATCAGCTCGTCCTGCGCTTGCGGGTTGTCGAGGCCGCGCAACAAGGCGGCGCGGGTGTTGTGGTAGATCTCGCTCAGGAGGGCGTCACGCCAGCTGTTCCAGCGCTTGGGGTTGGTCCCGCGTACATCCGCGACGGTCAAAAGGTAGAGGTAGTCGAGGCGGGTCGGATCCCCGACCTCGGCAGCGAAGGTCTGCACGACCTGCATGTCGGAGATGTCCTTGCGCTGCACGGTGATCGACATCAGCAGGTGCCTCGCGACCAGCCAGGACACCAGGCCGGCATCGAATTCGCTCAGGCCGTGGAGACGGCAGAAATCCCAGGCCTCTTGGGCGCCGAGGCGTGAATGATCGCCAAGGCGGCCTTTGGCGATGTCGTGAAAGAGCCCGGCCAGGTAGAGGAGCTCCAACTTGGGGATCCTGTGGGCAATGGCAGTACACAGGGGCAGCTCTTCGGCCAGTTCCGGCACTGTGTACCGACGCAGGTTGCGCAGCAGGATCAGGGTGTGCTCATCGACGGTATAGACGTGGAAGAGGTCGTATTGCATGCGCCCGACGATGTTGGCAAAGGCCGGGATGTAGGCGGCCAGGACGCCATAGCGATTCATCCGGCGCAGCGCGCGGTTGATGCCGATCGGTTGGCGTAGGATCTCCATGAACAGGCTGCGCGCCCCGAGGTCGGCGCGAAAGCGCTCGTCGATCAGGTGGCGATGCTCGCGGATAAGGCGGATCGTGCTGGCCCGCACGCCCTGCAGGTCGGGGTGCAGCTGCAGGATCAGGAAGACCTCGAGCAGGGCGCGCGGGTGACGCCGGAAGACCCCCTCGTCGGTGACTTCCAGATAACCGCTGCGGCTTTGGAAGCGCCGATTGATGGGGACCGGTGGCCCGAGCCGGTCATGGAGCAGGATCGCCTCCTCGAACAGCTGTAGCAGCATCTCGTTGAGGCGGTTGAGCTCCATGACCGCACGGTAGTACTGCTGCATCAGCTGCTCGACCGCCAGGTTGTTGGGACCGTCCCTGAAGCCGAACTCTTCGGCCAAAGCGCGCTGATAGTCGAACAGCAGCCGGTCCTCGCAGCGACCGTTGATCCGGTGCAGGGCGAAGCGGATCCGCCAGAGCAGGTCCTGGCCGGCGATCGCCGTGTCGTATTCGTCTTCCGTCAAGAACCCATGGCCGACGAGATCGTGCAGGGTCTCGGCGGCGAAGTGGCGCTTGGCGACCCAGCCGATCATCTGGATGTCGCGCAGGCCGCCAGGATTCTCCTTGATGTTAGGCTCCAGGTTGTAGGCCGTGTCGCCATACTTGTGCCAACGTTCGTGTTGTTCGGCAACTTTCGCCGAGAAGAAGGCGTCGCTTGGCCAGATTTGATCGGCTGCGATGCCGTTGCGCATGGCATCGAAGAGCCGCTCATCCCCGATCAGGAGGCGCGCTTCGATCAGATTGGTGACGACGGTGATATCCTCGCCGGCGATGCGGATGCACTCATCGACGGTCCTGACGCTGTGCCCGGGCTGTAGACCGACGTCGAACAGCAGGGTGACAAATTGCTCGACGGCCTCGTCTAGCTTGGTGACACCCTCCGGGGCGATCAGGATCAGGATATCGACGTCCGAGGCCGGGTGTAGCTCCTGACGGCCATAGCCGCCGACCGCAATCAGTGCGGCCCCGCAATCGGCGGGGATGTGCCGTTGCCAGATGTCGCAAAGTAGACCGTCGACCAGTTGGCTGTGCTGGCGTACCAGTTGATCGACCGCAATGCCATGATCGAAGCGCTCGAATAGGGCCGCCGCGCCGCTACGCAGCCGTTCCCGATAGGTCCCGATCTCTGGCGAGAGGTGGGGCAAAACTGGGCTGGCTGCTGTCATTGGTGCCTCGAGCACAGGGGACTTCGTCGACCGCCGCGGCAGGCGCGTGCACCAGGGGAAGACCGCCGGTGCGAGCCGCCTCGCTGAAAGGTCGCCGCTTCGTGCGCTGGCGGTGGTGCGCTCAGGCCGCTGCCGCCTCGCGCTCTTCGGCGCGCAAGGTCAGGATGTCGTGGCCGTCCTCGGTGACTAGGATGGTGTGCTCCCACTGCGCCGAGAGACTGCGATCCTTGGTCACGACCGTCCAGCCATCGGGCAGCACCTTGATGAAGCGCTTGCCGGCGTTGACCATCGGCTCGATTGTAAAACACATTCCGGGCTCGAGGACGAGCCCGGTCCCGGCCTTGCCGTAGTGGAGCACCTGGGGGTCCTCGTGGAACGATCGGCCGATGCCATGGCCGCAATACTCGCGCACAACCGAGAATTGGTGCGCCTCGACATACTTTTGGATCGCTTGGCCTATGTCCCCCAAGGTCGCCTGGGGTCTGACTTGGGCGATGCCTGCGCGCATCGCCTCCTGCGTGATTTTGATGAGGCGCTTGGCCTGGATGGCGGCCTCTCCGACCGTGAACATCTTGCTCGTATCGCCGTGATAGCCGTCCTTGATCACGGTGATATCGATATTCAGGATATCCCCCTTCTTGAGGCGCTTGTTCCCAGGGATGCCGTGGCACACCTGGTGGTTGACGGAGGTGCAGACGGAGCGGGGAAAGCCCCGATAGTTCAACGGCGCCGGTACCGCACCCTGGACTTCGGTGATGTGCCGGTGGCAGATCGAATCGAGCTCGGCCGTGGTGACACCCGGCACAATGTGCTCGCCGATCATCTCGAGCACCTCGGCGGCCAGACGGCCCGCTATGCGCATCTTAGCGATCTCGTCCGCGGTCTTGATTGGTACGCTTGGGGTGCGGGTCGCGGCGTCCACGGGGCAGTCGAGTCCTCGGTCCGGCAGCTTGGAAGAATTGCCCAATATGGCACGGTATGCTAAAAAAGACGATCGATCATCGTAAACACATTTCTGGGCGGGCCGTCATCGTGCGGCCCGGTCTCGACGAAGCGAAAAACGGCCGTTTTTCGCTTTTGTTTTAGATCGGAGCCCGTCGGCTAATCTCAAGCCCAGGGTGTTTCTGTCGATACAGCCCGCACACACGTCGTCACGGGCGGCCGGGTGCCCCGCTTGCGGGGTCGCTGCCTGGGGCGTGTGGAGGCCCAACCCAAACGATTGCGAGGAAAACGCGTGAGCGAAATCACCATGCGCCAGATGCTGGAGGCCGGCGTGCACTTCGGCCACCAGACCCGCTACTGGAACCCGAAGATGGCCACTTTCATCTTTGGCCAGCGCAACAAGATCCATATCGTCAACCTCGAGAAGACCCTGCCGCTCTACCGCGAGGCGGCAAACTACATCGGATCACTGGCCGCCAACGGCGGCAAGGTGCTGTTTGTGGGAACCAAGCGTGCCGCGCGCGAGGCGGTCCGCGAAGAGGCGCAGCGTTGCGGTATGCCGTACGTCAACCACCGTTGGCTGGGCGGTATGCTGACGAACTTCAAGACGATTCGCCAATCGATTAAGCGGCTAAAGGACCTCGAGGCGATGTTCGCGGATGGCTCAATCGAGCGCTTCAACAAGAAGGAGGCCCTCAATCTGAGCCGCGATCGCGACAAGCTCGAGCGCAGCCTCGGGGGTATCAAGGACATGGACCATCTGCCGGATGCCCTGTTCGTCATCGATGTCGGTCACGAGAAGATTGCCGTCACGGAGGCGAACAAGCTCGGTATCCCGGTTGTCGGCGTCGTCGATACGAACAATGACCCGGGCAGCATCGACTACGTCATCCCTGGCAATGACGACGCCATCCGCGCCGTGCGTCTCTACATTCAGGGTGTCGCCGATGCCGTACTGGACGGGCGCAGCACCGCGGCCGCAGTGGCTTCCGGAGGCGAGGCAGGTGCCGAAGGGCTTGTCGATGCCCCGGTCTCAGAGGCAGCTGCGTCCTGAGGAGACCTGCAGCAACGCCGATCCAGCTCGGGGTCGAGCCGGGCCCGCGGGCATGGCGGCAGCCTCGCGGTAGCTCGGCGATCTCGCCTGCGCGCGCGGCGCAGCCATGAGTTGCGCGACATCTGCGCTCCGCTTGCAGGGGTTGCCCCAAGCGTTTGCCCCTGCCAGGGCGCCGCACTCAGATTTCACGAACACAGTTACAGGGGAAAGGTTCTCATGGCTATATCCGCCGCACTCGTGAAGGAGCTACGCGAGCGTACGGGCGCAGGGATGATGGAGTGCAAGAAGGCGCTGGTCGAAACGGACGGCGATCTGGACGGGGCCATCGAGTTGATGCGCAAGTCCGGCCAAGCCAAGGCCGCCAAGAAGGCGGGTCGCGTCGCGGCCGAGGGCGTCGTCAATTTTGCGATCAGTGAGGACGGTCGGCGGGCCGTGCTCGTCGAGGTCAACAGTGAAACCGATTTCGTCGCCAAGGATGCCGGCTTCGTGGCGTTCGCCGACGCTGTGACTCAGCGAGCCTTGGTCGGCGACGCCCGCAGCGTCGACGCGCTTCTCGAGCAGCCGCTGGCGAGCGGCGGCGACCAGAGCATTGCCGCGGCCTGCGACGCGCTGGTCGCAAAGATCGGCGAGAAGGTCCAGGTTCGGCGTCTCGTGCGACTCGACGACGTGAGGGGGTGGCTTGCTAGCTACCGCCACGGTGGCCGCATCGGGGTCGTGGTCGAGATGGAGGGCGGGGACGCCGGGCTCGGCAAGGATATCGCCATGCACATCGCGGCCAGCCGTCCGCTCTGCGTCACCGCCGATGAGGTCGACCCGGCGATCCTCGATAAAGAGCGCGAGATCTATCGGGCGCAAGCGCTCGAAGGCGGCAAGCCGGAGAAGATCGCCGACAAGATCGTCGAGGGTCGTGTGCGCAAGTACCTCGAGGAAGTCACCCTGCTCGGGCAGCCCTTCGTCAAGGACCCGGATATCTCCGTCGCCGAGCGGGTCGATCAGGCCGGCGCAAAGGTCGTCCGCTTCGCGCGGGTCGAGGTCGGCGAGGGGGTCGAGAAGCGCCAGGAGAACTTTGCCGACGAAGTGATGGCCCAGGTGCGCGGTTCCTGAAGCCGCCATGACTGAGGCGGAGACGACTCGACCGTACCGGCGCATACTCCTCAAGCTCAGCGGGGAGGCCTTGCTGGGAAGGGGGGACTACGGCATCGATCCGGAGGTGCTAGCCCGCCTCGCCGGAGAGGTCCGCGAGCTTCTTGGTACAGGACTACAGCTGGCCCTGGTCATCGGTGGGGGCAATATCTTCCGCGGCGCCGGTTTGGCGGCTGCCGGTATGGATCGGGTCAGCGCCGATCATATGGGAATGCTGGCGACAGTGATCAACGCGCTGGCGATGCAGGATGCGCTCGAGCGTATCGCAGTGCCGACGCGCGTGATGTCTGCGATCCGCATCAATCAGGTCTGTGAAGATTACATCCGGCGCCGGGCCTTGCGCCATTTGGCGAAGGGGCGAGTGACCATCTTCGCCGCGGGTACCGGTAATCCCTTCTTCACCACCGACTCGGCGGCCAGCCTGCGGGCGATCGAGATCAACGCCGACCTTCTCGTCAAGGCGACTAAGGTCGATGGGGTCTACTCGGCGGATCCGCTGGTCGATCGCGATGCCGTCTTCTATCCGCGTTTGACATACAATCAGGCCTTGCGCGAAGACCTGCGCGTCATGGATGCGGCGGCCATTGTCCTCTGTCGCGACAATCGCCTACCCTTGCGTGTGCTAAGCATCAACACGCCTGGGGCGCTCCGGCGAGTCTTGGCGGGCGAGGACATCGGGTCGCTGGTGGAGAGTGGGGACTGAGAGATGATCAACGAGATCAACAAAGACGCGGCCAGCCGCATGGCGAAGAGCGTTGAGGCCTTGCGTCACGACCTGGCCAAGATCCGCACCGGGCGGGCCCATCCGGCCCTGCTCGATCACATCATGGTCTCCTACTACGGCTCGGACGTTCCGATCAAGCAGGTCGCCAACGTGGCCGCCGAGGATGCCCGGACGCTGACCGTAACGCCTTGGGAACGCGGTATGGTCCAGGCCGTCGAGAAGGCGATCATGCAATCGGACCTCGGCCTCAATCCGAATACGGCCGGGACCGTCATCCGCGTGCCCATGCCGGCGTTGACAGAAGAGCGACGTCGCGACCTCATCCGCGTGGCCCGGCACGAGGCGGAGCAGGCGCGAGTGGCGGTGCGCAACGTGCGGCGCGATGCCAACTCGGAGCTCAAAGAGATGGTCAAGGAGAAGATGATCTCGGAGGACGAAGAGCGGCGTGGAGAGGAGCTGGTCCAGAAGCTGACCGATCAGCACATCAAGGAGGTGGACGGCCTGCTGGCCGACAAGGAGGCTGATCTCCTATCGATTTGAGGCCGATTTGTTCCTGAGCATTCCAGTGATCGTGGCGCCCACCGAGCCGGGCGAGGCGGCAGCCGCGGCGTCGAGCCCGGTTCCACGGCACGTTGCCATCATCATGGATGGCAACGGCCGCTGGGCGCGTCAGCGTCGACTGCCGCGCACAGCCGGGCATCGTGCCGGGGTCAAGAGCGTCCGCGCCGTCGTCGAGGAAAGCGTCCGGCGAGGTATTCAAGCCTTGACCCTCTTCGCCTTCAGCAGCGAGAACTGGCGGCGGCCACAGGGAGAAGTGCAGCTGCTCATGGAGCTTTTTCTGCATACCCTGCGCGGCGAGCTCACGCGCCTGCATGAGAACAATGTCCGGCTGCGCGTCGTCGGTGATCGTAGCGCCTTCCCGGACAAGCTGCAGCGGCGCATCGCCGAGGCCGAGGACGTCACCGCCAACAACGACCGCCTGCAGCTCCAGGTTGCCGCCAACTACGGCGGGCGGTGGGATATCACTCAGGCGGCGCGGCGCCTTGCCGCCGAGTGCGCGGCGGGATGCCTCGATCCACACGCGATCGATCAATCTGCGCTGGCTGCCCGCTTGACCGGTGCGGATCTGCCCGAGCCCGACCTCTTCATCCGTACCGGCGGCGAGAAACGCCTCAGCAACTTCTTGCTGTGGCAGTCCGCCTATGCGGAGCTCCATTTCAGTGACCTGCTATGGCCAGAGTTCGATGAGTCGGCCTTCGGGTGCGCGTTGGCGGATTTTGCCGCGCGACAACGCCGGTTCGGCCAGACGAGCGAGCAGGTTGAATCCCTGTCCGAGCCAGTGGAGAGCTAAGGCTTGCTCATGACCGGGAGTGGTCTCAGCCAGCGCGCCGCGACAGCGGCGTTTCTCATCCCCCTATGGGTGGGGCTTGTACTCTGGTTGCCGACGCCGCTCTTTGCGCTGAGCGCCGCTGTGGTGGTTTTGCTCGGGGCCTGGGAGTGGGCAGGCCTTGCCGGTGTGGCAACGCCGAACGCGCGCCTGAGCTATCAGCTTTTGCTGGCGGGGCTCATGCTCGCGCTGTGGCTTGCCCCGAGCGGTGGCTGGCTGGTCTGGGTGTTTCTCGCCATCGCGCTCTGGTGGTGGTGGCTCGCCTTCAGGTTGCCGCGGATCCGGGTCGTGGGGGCCGCGCGCGGCGGCGCCTTGGGGGAGCTTGGGGCGGGTATCGTCGTGTTGCTCGGTCCCTGGCTCGCGGTGGTCCATTTGCATGCCCTGCCGTCCTACGGGCCGATGCTCGTCCTGTTCTTGCTGGGGTTGATCTGGATCGCCGACTCTGCGGCCTACTTCAGCGGGCGCCGCTGGGGTAGGGCGCCGCTTGCCCCCGTGCTCAGTCCAGGCAAGACCTGGGCGGGTGCTTACGGAGCGCTGATCGGCGCCGCGCTCTGGGGTTTGGTGCTGGTGTGGGGCCTCGGGTTGGGTTGGGGGCTGGCTGCAGCTGCCCTACTGATCTGTAGCCTGAGCGTGGCGATGTCGATCGTTGGCGACCTCTATGAGAGCCTGCTGAAGCGTCGGCGGGGGCTCAAGGATTCCGGGCAACTGCTGCCGGGGCACGGCGGGATGCTCGATCGCATCGACAGCCTCACGGCAGCGGCGCCGATTTTTGCGCTCGGAATGTCCTTGCTGGGGGTGGGTGAGTGACCGGAATCACGATTCTTGGCTCGACCGGGTCGATCGGAGTCAGCACGCTCGACGTCGTTGCGCGCCATGCCGACCGGTTTCGGGTGGTGGCATTGACCGCCAACCGCGATGCTGAAGGCCTGGCCGAGCAGTGCCGGCGTTTTCGCCCGGACTACGCCGTTATGGCCGACCCGAGCGCTGCTGCGCGGTTGCGGGACCTCGTCTCGGGACAACCCGAGGCGCCGGAGGTGATTGTCGGCACCGAGGGGCTCGAGCAGGTGGCTGCGTTGCCAGAGGTGGACGTCGTCATGGCGGCCGTCGTCGGTGCTGCTGGCTTGATGCCGACGCTGGCGGCGGCGCGCTCCGGCAAGCGGGTTCTGCTGGCGAACAAGGAGGCGCTGGTCGTCGCTGGCGCCTTACTGATGCAGGCGGTTGCCGAGCACCGCGCAGTCCTGCTCCCGATCGATAGCGAGCACAACGCGATCTTTCAGTGCTTGCCGGCTGGGGGGCGCGATGGGCTTGGTGCGATCGGTGTCGAACGAATCCTGCTCACCGCATCCGGCGGCCCCTTCCGCGGAGCGACGGCCGAAGCCCTTGCCGCCGTGACGCCAGAGCAGGCCTGCGCGCACCCCAATTGGTCCATGGGCCGGAAGATCTCGGTCGATTCGGCAACGATGATGAACAAGGGGTTGGAGCTCATCGAGGCGTGTTGGCTATTCGATACGACGCCTGAGCGGATCCAGATCGTCGTTCATCCGCAGAGTGTCATCCACTCGTTGGTCCAGTACATCGACGGGTCCGTGCTGGCGCAACTTGGCAATCCGGACATGCGCACGCCAATCGCACACGCCCTCGGTTGGCCGGAGCGCATGGCTTCCGGCGTCGCGCCGCTCGACCTGTTCGCTGTGCAGCGACTGGACTTCGAGCCTCCCGATCTGGACCGTTTTCGGTGCCTCGCGTTGGCTTACGACGCCGCAGCGGCGAGCGGGACGGCACCGGCGGTGCTCAATGCAGCCAATGAGGTTGCGGTGGCCGCTTTCCTCGACCGGCGGATCGGTTTTGGCGACATCGCCGGCGTGGTCGAGGAAACGCTCGCCCGGATCCCGCCGGTGGCCATCGGCGAGGAAGGGATCGATTTTCTGCTGGCGGTCGATCGCGAGGCGCGCCAGGCGGCGGAACAAAGGGTCGGCGTCTTGGTCGGAAGGTCTCATGCTTGATTTCATCTTCACCATCGGCGCCTTTCTCGTTGCCCTGGCGATCCTGATCGCCGTCCACGAGTTCGGCCATTTCTGGGTGGCTCGGCGCCTAGGCGTGCGCGTGCTGCGTTTCTCCATCGGGTTCGGTAAGCCGCTGCTGCGCTGGACCGGGCGCGGCGACGGCACCGAGTATGTCATCGCCGCCATCCCCCTTGGGGGCTACGTCAAGATGCTCGACGAGCGGGAGGGCGAGGTCGCCAAGGACGAACGGCATCGCGCCTTCAACCGTCAGTTGTTGTGGAAGCGCGCGGCGATCGTCGCAGCCGGTCCCCTCTTCAACTTTCTTTTCGCCGGTGCGGTGTATTGGGGCATCTTGGTCGCCGGGGATGAGGGGACACGCCCCGTGATTGGGTCGGTGACCGCCGAGTCGGTTGCCGACCAAGCCGGTTTCGCCGCCGGCGACGAGCTCCTACGCGTCGGTGAGCGCAGCACCCCGACCTGGGAATCGGCGGTCTTCGCCCTGATGGCCGCATCCTTGGCCGGTGAAGACGTGCCCGTGCGCGTGCGCGAGGACTCCGGCGAAGAGGTGTTGCGCTGGCTCGACCGGGAGCAACTGGCGGCGCTGACCGACAGTCCCGCCATCCTCGCCAACGTCGGGTTCGATCCCGCGCGCCCGACTTTGCCGGCGGTGATTGGCGAGGTCGTAGCGGATGGCGTGGCCGATCGGGCGGGGCTGCAGCCCGGGGATCGGATCCTCGCCGCCGATGGCGCGGCCGTCGGATCCTGGGCCGAATGGGTTCGGGTCATTCGAGCGCATCCTGGGGATTCGATCCCGCTCGAGGTGGAGCGCGACGGGCAAAGGCTGGAGGTCCTCCTGACGCCGGGTACCGTTCTCGACGAGGGCGAAGAGGTCGGGCGCATCGGTGTCGTCGTCGAGGTGCCCGAGGGCTTCGGCGACGCCTATCGCGCCGAGGTGCGTATGGGGCCGTTCGAGGCCATCGGCGGCGCGGTGACCAAGACGGCAGACATGACGGTGCTGATGGTGCGGATCAGCGCCCGCATGCTGGTCGGTCAGGCGTCGGTGGAAAACCTGAGCGGTCCCATCGCGATCGCAGAGACCGCTGGCAAAACAGCGAGTTACGGCCTGATCGCCTTTGTCAAATTCCTTGCTGTCGTGAGCATCAGTCTCGCCGTCCTCAATCTCCTGCCCATCCCGGTTCTCGACGGCGGGCACCTGTTGTACTTCCTCATCGAGTGGATCAAGGGCAGCCCCTTATCGGAGCAGACCCAGGCGCGTGGGCAGCACGTCGGGATCGTGCTCTTGGCGGCGTTGATCACCCTGGCCTTCTACCTCGATCTCTCCCGATTGCTGGGCTAGGCGCAGCCTTTCACTTATACTACGCCGCCATGGCCGCGCGGCGGCGGCAAGTGATCGTCTCTTTGCAACGGGTGGGGTTTGCGGATGTCGACTTCCGTCAAGGGCAAGAACTCGCGCGGATGGGTCGGCCTCGTCGCCGCCTTGCTCTTGAGCGGCCAGGTCGCCGCCGCGAGCTTCACGATCACCGACATCCGCCTCGAAGGCCTGCAGCGCATCGCCCCGGGGACCGTCTTTAACTACCTGCCCGTCTCCGTCGGCGACCGCATCGGTGAGTCGGCTACTGCCAACATCATCCGCGCCCTCTACCGGACCGGCTTCTTCGAGGACGTTCGCGTCGAGCGCGATGGCTCTGTGCTCGTGATCTGGTTGGACGAGCGTCCCGCCGTGGCCCAGATCGATATCGAGGGCAATACGGACGTCAAGACCGAGGACCTCGAGCAGGGGCTGCGCGAGATCGGCCTGGCCGAGGGCAGGGTCTTCGATCGGGCCTTGCTCGATCGTATCGAGTTGGAGCTGAAGCGGCAGTATTTTGCGCGCGGCAAGTATGGCGTGCAGATCGAATCGACGGTCTCCCCGCTCGAACGCAATCGCGTCGCGGTGCGGATCGAGATCTCCGAGGGCGGCACCGCGCGGATCAAGCAGATCAACCTCATTGGTAACCAGGCCTTCGCCGAGAAAGAACTCCTGCGCCAATTCAAGCTGGGCAGCCGCCGTTGGCACTCGTTCTACACGAAGAACGACCAGTACTCCAAGCAGAAGCTGGCAGGGGACTTGGAGTCCTTGCGTTCCTTCTATCTCGATCGCGGCTATCTCCGCTTCGAGATCGAATCGACCCAGGTCTCCATCAGCCCGGACAAGCAGGACATCTACATCACGGTCGTGATTGACGAGGGCGAGCCATACCGGATCGACGATATCCAGCTCGCCGGTGAGGTGTCGGTGCCGACCGAGCGGTTGTTCCCGCTCATCCATTTGCAGCGCGGCGAGACGTTTTCGCGCGCCGAGACCACGGCGAGCGCCGAGCGCATCTCGCGGCTTTTGGCCGATGAAGGCTATGCCTTCGCCAACGTCAACACCATCCCGGACATCGACGAGTCTGATCAGACGGTGTCGGTCACCTTTTTTGTCGACCCGGGCAGGCGTGTTTACGTGCGACGGGTCAACATGGAGGGCAATACGCGCACGCGGGATGAGGTTTTGCGCCGCGAGATGCGCCAGCTCGAAGCCGCCTGGTTCTCTGCCGAGCTGGTCCGCGAATCGCGCGAGCGCCTTCAAAGGCTCGGCTACTTCGAGGACGTCACGATCGAGACCCCCGCGGTACCCGGCTCGGCAGACCAGGTCGACGTGGACGTCAGCGTCAAGGAGAAGCCCTCGGGCAATCTGATGGCCGGCATCGGGTACTCCCAGTCGCAGGGGATCCTGTTCAACACCAGCATCAGTCAGAACAACTTCCTCGGCACTGGCAAACGGGTGGCCTTCGCGTTCAACACCAGCAGTGTCAATCAAATCTATCGGCTTTCCTATACGAATCCCTATTACACCGTCGACGGGATCAGCCGGGGCTTCGATCTCTCCTATCGGGCTATCGATTTCGACGAGTTGACCGGGGCCGATTACACGACCGATGTCGGTAACGCCGGCCTCAACTTCGGCTTCCCAATCTCTGCGACGAGTCAGGCAGGTCTCGGATTACGCTATCAGTACACCAAGTTCTACCCCGGGTCGTCGTCGGCGCTCGCCCAGGAGTTCGTCGACAATGAAGGGGATACCTTTCACGACTTCATCTTGACGGCGCGCTACCGTAAGGATTCGCGCGATCAGGCCCTGTTTCCGACGAAAGGTCGGCTGCAAGCCTTGGAGGCCGAGCTCGCGATCCCCGGCAGCGATTTGCAGTACTATCGGGTCAACTACCGCGATCGGCGCTATCTGCCGCTGACCAGCCGTTTTGTGTTCGCCTTGCGTGGCGATCTGGGTTATGGCGACGGCTATGCCGATACCAGCGCCTTGCCCTTCTTCGAGAACTTTTACGCCGGCGGGCCGCGCACTGTTAGGGGGTGGCAGGAGTCGACGCTAGGGCCGCGCGAGACCTCTGGGGACCTCGACCCAGTCGGCGGCAATCTCAAGCTGACTGGCAGCCTGGAACTCTTTGCCCCGCCGCCGATCGGGGGCAAGTTCGAGAAGACGCTGAGGCTGGGCGCCTTTTTCGACTTCGGTAACGTTTGGGTTCTCGAGGACTCGGACCTCGTCGCGCCAACCGGCTTCAGCCTCGACGATTTGCGTTATTCCACCGGCCTATCGGTCTCGTGGATGTCGCCGGTCGGGGCGCTCTCGCTGAGCCTCGCCTATCCCCTCAACTCAGAGGACGAGGACGATACCCAAGTCTTTCAATTCTCGTTCGGCCAGACGTTCTAACGCACGCTGGTACTCCTATGCTGCGATACCGCTCGATGCTGATCCCCCTCGCCTGGCTCGCTTTCTCGGCCACGCTCGAGGCAGCGCAGTACAGCATCGCTGTCATCGATGCCAACCGCGTGGTTGAACAATCGCCGCAGTACGAGGCGGCTGGCGCGGCCCTGCAGCGTGAGGTCGCCGAGCGCGAGAAGGCCCTTCGCGAACAACAGGACGAGATCGCCAAGCTGCGCGACAAGCTCGATCGCGAGGGCGACCTGATGAGCGAGGACGAGCAGCAACGGCTACAGAACGATATCCGCAGCCGCCAGCGGCGGCTGAAGTATGCGCAGGTCGAGTTCCAGGAGGACTTCTCGCTGCGGCAGAACGAGCTGCGCACTAAGCTTGTGAAACAGGTCCAAGAGGTGGTCGTCGAATTGGCGAAGGAGAAGGATATCGACCTGATCCTCAGCGAGGGGGTGGTCCATTTCAGCGACCGAATGGACATGTCGGACGCGGTCATCGAGCGGCTCAAGGAGCGATTCCGCTCGCGTTAGGGGAAGGGGTTTGTGACGGCCCTTTTCACGATTGTCATTTGCTGAGCCTTGCGAGTGGCTGCGGCTTTGCTGTCTCTGCCGCGTGCGTGGCGCTAGGGTCGGGATAGAGCATTGGCCATTTCCGTAAAGGATCTCGCGGCACATCTGCAGGCCGAGTTGCGGGGCGATGGCGCTGCTCGCGTTGCGCGCGTCGCGTCGCTGTCCGGCGCCGAGGCGGACTGCCTGAGCTTTCTCGCTGATCGCCGTTATCGCGCGGCGCTGCTGCAGACGCGGGCCGGGGCGGTCATCCTCGCGGCAGCCGACGCGGCAGATTGTCCGGTCCCTGCTTTGGTGACCGACAACCCGTACTTGGCCTTTGCGCGGGCGGCCCGGTTGCTGCACCCCGAGCCGCGGGTGGCCGGCGGAATACATGACTCGGCAGTCGTGGCTGCGACGGCGCAGGTCGATCCGAGCGCCTGGATCGGTCCCCAGGTCGTCGTGGAGGACCATGTTGTCATCGGGCCGCGCGTCCACGTCGGACCAGCGTGTATCCTCGGGGTCGCCTGCGAGATCGGTGCCGACAGCCGTTTGGTTGCACGGGTCACCCTGTGCGAGCGCACTTGCGTCGGTCAGCGCGTCCTGTTGCACCCCGGCTGCGTCATCGGCCGCGCGGGTTTCGGCTTCGCTAAAGACGGCGACCGCTGGGTGCGGATTCCACAGATCGGCCGGGTGCGGCTCGGAGACGATGTCGAGATCGGCGCGAATACAACGGTCGATCGCGGTGCGATCGAGGACACCCTGATCGCCGCTGGGGTGAAGATCGACAACCTCATCCAGATCGGACACAACGTCGAGATCGGCGAGAATACGGCCATGGCAGCCTGTTCGGGCGTCTCGGGCTCGACCCGCATCGGTCGCAACTGTACCGTTGGCGGGGCTGTCGGCATGGCTGGCCACTTAGAGATCGGTGACGACGTCCATTTCACCGGGATGGCGATGGTGACGCGTTCACTCGCTGGGCCAGGGCGCTACAGCAGCGGGATCCCGGCGATGCCCAGCGCCGAATGGCGGCGCGCCGTTGCCCGCTTCCGCCAACTCGATGAGCTGGCGCAACGGCTGGCCCAGATCGAGAGACAATTGCAGAGCGAATAACAAACCTTGGGGTCGCGGACGGGCCCGCGTCGGCACATGGTTCAGCCGTTCGCTCCGTTCGCTTGGAGGTAGCCTTGAGCACAATGGACATCCACAAGGTGCTGAGCCTGTTGCCGCACCGCTATCCCTTCCTGCTGATCGACAAGGTCATCGATTTTCAGCACAACCAATATCTGGTCGGTATCAAGAACGTTAGCTTCAACGAGCCCTACTTCAACGGTCACTTTCCGGTGCGACCAGTGATGCCCGGCGTGCTGATTGTCGAGGCGCTGGCGCAGGCCACGGGGTTATTGGCGATGGAATCCCGCCCGGAGGAGGTCGGTGAGAAGGCGTTGTACTACTTCGTCGGCATCGACAAGGCGCGCTTCAAGCGCCCGGTGGAGCCCGGCGATCAACTACGCCTCGACGTGCGCGTCCTCAACGTCAAGCGGGGCATCTGGAAGTTTGCCGGAGAGGCAAGCGTCGCCGAGAAGCCCGTGGCCTGCGCCGAGATTATGTGTACGGCGCGGGACTTCTGAGCTTGATCCATCCAACCGCCGTCATTGACCCCGGGGCCGAGCTCGATGAAGACGTCGACATCGGGCCCTATGCAGTGATCGGATGCGCCGTGCAGATCGGGGCCGGCAGCCGCATCGGTCCCCACGCCGTGGTCAATGGACCGACCCGGATCGGCCGCGACAACCGCATCTTCCAGTTTGCCTCGGTCGGCGAGTCGCCGCAGGACAAGAAGTACGGTGGTGAAGCGACGCGCCTGGAGATCGGCGACCGCAATACCGTGCGCGAGTTTGCGACCATACACCGGGGCACGATCCAGGATCAGGGCGTCACGCGCATCGGCAGCGACAACCTCTTCATGGCCTACACGCATGTCGCCCATGACTGCCGCATCGGCGACCATATCATCATGGCCAATGCCGCCTCGCTCGGCGGCCACGTTGAGATCGCCGACTGGGCCACCCTCGGCGGCTTCACGATCGTGCATCAATTCTGCCGGATCGGCGCCCACAGTTTCTGCGCGATGGGCTCGGTGGTGACCAAGGACGTACCGACCTACATGACGATCGGCGGCCACCCAGCGGAGCCACGCGGCATCAACAGCGAGGGGCTGCGGCGTCGCGGGTTCTCCGAGGCGGCCATCATGGGCATCAAGCGGGCCTATCGCCTGCTCTACCTCTCGGGCTGCAAACTCGATGAGGCCATTCCGCAGATCCGTGAGCTGGCTGACCGGGTTCCCGAGCTAGGCGCCCTCGCCGACTTCGTCGCGGTGAGCGAGCGCAGCATCATTCGCTGATGGCGACGCTCGGTATCGTCGCCAACGAGCCGTCCGGCGACCTCCTCGGCGCGGCCTTGATCCGGGCATTGCGTGCGCGGCGTCCGGAGTTACGCTTCGTCGGCGTTGCTGGACCGCGGATGCAGGAGGCCGGTTGCGAGACGCTGTATGCGATGGAGCGTCTATCGGTGATGGGTCTGACGGAGGTGCTTGCCCATCTGCCGGAGCTGCTCGGTATCCGGCGCGGCTTGCGGCGCCACTTCGAACAGCGGCCCCCGGCGGCCTTCATCGGCATCGACGCGCCGGATTTCAACCTCGGCCTGGAGCGACGCCTGCGCGCGTGCGGCATCCCCACCGTGCACTTCGTGAGTCCCACCGTTTGGGCTTGGCGCCCGGGGCGAGTCAAGCAGATTCGCAGCGCCGTGGATCTCATGTTGAGCATCTATCCGTTCGAGGAAGCGTTTCTGCATCAGCAGCGGGTCCCGGTCCGCTATGTCGGCCACCCGATGGCCGACGAGATCCCCCTCCGGGTGGACCGGGAGACCGCTCGTGCGGCGCTCGGCCTGGACCACTCGGGGCCGGTCATCGCCATCCTGCCCGGGAGTCGACGCGCGGAGGTGCAGCGACTCGGTCCCCCTTTCCTCAAGACGGCGAGCTGGTGCCTGCAGCGCCGCGGCGACCTGCGCGTCGTGATCCCGGTGGTCAACGCCGAGCTGCGCCGGATGCTCGAGGCATTCATCGAGCAGGCGACGCCGGGCTTGCCGGTCACGCTCATCGACGGACGCAGCCGCGAAGTCATCGCGGCTAGCAACGTGGTGCTGACCGCGTCTGGCACGGCGACCCTCGAGGCCCTGTTGCTGAAGCGTCCCATGGTGGTCGCCTACAAGGTCCATCCGCTCACCTATCAGCTGGCCAAGAGGCTGCGGCTGGTCAAGGTGCCGCACGTCGCAATGGCCAACCTGCTCGCCGGCGAACCCTTGGCACCTGAGCTGATTCAAGGGCGCTGCCGGGTCGAGTGGCTCGGACCGGCACTCCTCTCGCTGTTGGCAGCGCCCGACCGGATTGCCGCGATCGAGGACCGCTATACCCGCATCCATGCAAACCTGCGCCATGATGCCGCGGCCGCGGCGGCCGAGGCCGTCCTCGAGCTGATCGCGGGTCGCGCCGCATGAGGTCCGTTTCGTCTTTGCTGGCCGGGGTTGACGAGGCCGGGCGGGGGCCCCTGGCTGGGCCGGTCATGGCTGCGGCAGTGATTCTCGATCCCGAGGCCCCCGTCACCGGCCTGGCCGATTCAAAGGTGCTGACAGCGTCCCGGCGCGCTGCACTCGAGGAGGAAATCAAGGCCCGTGCCCTCGCATGGGGCTTGGCCAGTGCCTCGGTCGAGGAGATCGACCGCTGCAATATCCTGGAGGCCTCGATGCTGGCGATGCAGCGCGCGGTCGCGGCTTTGCCGTTGCGGCCTGCGCGAGTCTGCGTCGACGGCAACCGCTGTCCGCCCTTTCCCTGTCCGGCGGAGGCCGTGGTCGGCGGGGACGCCTGCGTGGCCGCGATCAGCGCCGCCTCGATCCTCGCCAAGGTGGCGCGCGACCGCGAGATGCTGCGCCTGGATGCGGCCCATCCCGGTTATGGGTTCGCCTGCCACAAGGGCTATGCGACGCTGGCTCACCGTGCGGCCCTGGCGCGGCTGGGCCCTTGTGCCGCGCACCGTCGTTCCTTTCGCCCGGTGCGCGCGTCCTTGGCCCGGTTTGCGCTGCATCGTTAGCAGTCCCCTCGGGGGTAGCGGGTTGGCAAGTCCTCCAAGGGGAGCTATAGTGGAAGTTCGGAGCTCGCCCCGTGGGAGAGACCGGTCTCACATAGACCGGCGCCGAAGGCGCAACACCGCCCGGAATCGCTCAGGCAAAAGGACCGTGGGGCAATAGACCGACTCTGGAGAGCGGCCGCCATCCCATCAAGGGATAACGGCCCACCGATGGGGCAGCAACGGCAGTTGCAAACTCTCAGGTTCAGGACAGAGGGGCGGCGGTGACGAGGGCATGCCCTTGTTGCCGCCGCCCTTTTGCTTGTGAGCGCACGTCTGCTCTCAGGCACGCGTATGGGCCCTGCAGTCGCCGGCGAATCCGGCGGTGATCGCGACACAGGCCAGTGTCGCATAGGACCACCCGGATGGTCGGCAGGGCCCGAGTCCTTACGAGCCGAGGAGGAACGTGCGATGGCATTGAAGACCCCCTTGTTCGACGAGCACCAGCGTCTCGGGGCCCGTATCGTCTCCTTCGGCGGCTGGGATATGCCGCTGCACTATGGCTCGCAGCTGGAAGAGCACCACGCCGTGCGGCGAGCGGTCGGACTCTTCGACGTCTCGCATATGCGCCCTGTGGATGTATCAGGCGCCGAGAGTCGCTCCTTCCTGCGTCATCTGCTGGCCAATGACGTCGCCAAGCTGCAAGAGCCGGGCAAGGCCCTCTACAGCTGCCTGTTGAACGAAGCGGGCGGGGTGATTGACGACCTGATCGTCTATTGGCGCGACGGGGACGCCTACCGCATCGTCGTCAATGCAGCGACGACGGACAAAGATTTGGCCTGGATGCGCGAGCGCGCCGACGGCTTTGCGGTGCAGATTGCGCCGCGCGACGACCTGGCGATGCTGGCCGTGCAAGGCCCGGATGCCCGTGCGTTGGCCGCCCCCTGCGTGCCACCGGCATTGCAGGAGGCGATCGCCGCTTTGGCCCCGTTCGCGTCCGTCGAGGACGGCCCCTGGCTCGTGGCTCGCACCGGTTATACCGGTGAGGACGGCCTGGAGGTCATGCTGCCTGCCGGCGATGCGCCGGGGCTGTGGCGGGACCTGAGCACCGCGGGCGCACGTCCCTGCGGTCTCGGTGCGCGGGATACCTTGCGGCTGGAGGCCGGCATGAACCTCTCGGGCCAGGACATGGACGAACAGACGACGCCGTTGGAAAGCGGGCTTGGCTGGACGGTCGCCTGGGAGCCCGCAGCGCGTGATTTCATCGGCCGCGCAGCGCTGCACGCGCAACGCGGTGCCTCGGGTGTGCGGCGGCTGATCGGGGTCGTGTTAGAGGGGCCTGGGATCTTGCGGGCGCACCAGCCTGTCTACCGCGATGGCGAGCGGGTCGGTGAGCTCACTTCGGGGGGATTCGCTCCGACGCTCGAGCGCTCCATCGGTTTGGCCCGCGTGCAACCGGGAAGCGAAGGGGACTGGGAGGTGGAGATCCGTGGTCGGCGCGTGCCGCTCAAGGTCGTGCGCCCGCCTTTCGTCCGTCATGGCCGGTCACGCATCGATGAGTAAATCCATTTTTCGCGAGGAGACCCGACGATGAGCGATCTACCTGCAGAATTGCGTTACACGAAGAGCCACGAATGGGTCCGCGACAATGGCGACGGTACCGTGACCGTCGGCATCACTGCCCACGCGCAAGAGGCACTCGGAGATCTCGTGTACGTCGAGCTTCCAACGCCCGGCCAGCAGCTTGCGTCCGGCGATCCCTGTGCAGTGGTCGAGTCTGTCAAGGCGGCTTCGGATATCTACAGTCCGCTCGCCGGCGAGACGGTTGAGGCCAATGGTGCGCTCAGCGACGCGCCGGAGACGGTCAACCAAGACCCCTATGGCGACGGGTGGATCTTCAAGCTGCGGATCAGCGATTCCGCTGCGCTTGGCAATCTGCTCGACGCCGATGGTTACGCGAAGGTCCTGGAAGACGAGGCCTAGCGACCGGAGCGCCCGCCCTATGCCCTTTATTCCGCACACAGAAGATGACCTCGCCGCGATGCTGGCGGCCATCGGTATCGATTCGATCGACGACCTCTTCGACGAGATCCCGCCGAGTTTACGCACCAGGGCGCTCGAGGCCATCCCCCCGGCCCTCGGGGAGATGGATATCGCGCGCCTGATGCAAGAGCGGGCGCGTGCCGACGGTCAGCCGGTTTGCTTCCTTGGCGCCGGGGCCTATGAGCATCACATCCCGGCGGCGGTCTGGCAGATCGCGACGCGCGGCGAGTTCTACAGCGCCTATACGCCGTATCAGGCGGAAGCGAGCCAGGGCACGCTGCAGCTGCTCTACGAGTTCCAGTCGATGATGGCGGCGCTGATGGCGCTCGATGTCTCGAACGCCTCCCTTTACGACGGGGGCTCGGGGCTCGCCGAGGCAGTGCTCATGGCGATCCGGGCCAATCGCCAGAACAACTCGCGCCGGGTGCTGGTGCCGCGAACGCTGCATCCGGCCTATCGCCGCACCCTCGAGAGCCTCGTCGCGAGCCAGGGGATCGAGCTGGTCGAGGTGTCCTTCGACCTGGCCGAGGGTCATACTCCGTTGACGGCGCTCGAGCCCTTGGGCGCGGAGCCCTTTGCCGCGCTCGTGATTCCCCAGCCCAATTTCTTCGGGGTCCTTGAGGAGGTCGATGCGCTGACCGACTGGGCTCAGGCCCACCAGGCGCTGGTGATCGGCGTCGTCAACCCGATCGCTATGGCGCGGCTCTCCCCGCCGGGGGAGTGGGGTGCGCAGGGGGCCGATATTGCCTGTGGCGATGCCCAGCCACTCGGCATCCCGCTGTCCTCGGGCGGACCCTATGCCGGGTTCCTTTGCTGCAAGAAGGACTATGTGCGGCAGCTGCCCGGCCGCCTCGTCGGGCGCACGCTCGACCGCGATGGGAAGACCGGCTTCACGCTGACCTTGCAGGCGCGTGAGCAGCACATCCGGCGCGGCAAGGCGACGTCCAACATCTGCACCAATCAGGGCCTCCTCGTCACGGCGGCGACCATCCATATGGCGCTGCTTGGGGCCGAGGGCCTGGAGCGGGTCGCCGACGCCTCACGCGCCAACCTCGACCGATTGGTTGCGCTGCTGAGCGAGATCCCAGGCGTCGAACCCGCCTTCCCGCGAGCCGTCTTCCACGAGCGGGTGCTGCGGCTGCCGGGCCGGCCGGCGGAGCTGCTGCGTGCTTTGGCGGCTCACAACATCCTCGGCGGCTACGACCTCGGGCAAGCCTACCCGGAGCTCGACTCGGCCCTGCTGGTCTGTGCGACCGAGGTCCGGACCGAGCAAGAGATGCAGACCTATGCGGCCCGTTTGCGCGAGATCGTCGCGGTTCATTAGCCGCAGCGGGGGAATCCTATTGAACGTCTCGAAGGTGCTCGCCTACCGATGCAGCTGTGGATACCCGGCGACCGGCCTGTTCGGCTGAGCGCCTTTCCACTGCAAGCCTCTACAGATTGTGACCTTAGCCATGTTGATCCACGATCTCTCCCGTCCCGGCCGCTGTGCCGCTGCCCAGGCGCCCGCGGCCTCGCCGCAGGCGCCCGAGCTGCCGGGGCACCTGCGGCGCCGGCAGCGTCCGCTGTTGCCCGAGGTGTCCGAGCTTCAGGTCGTGCGCCACTACACGCGCCTGTCGCAGCAGAACTTCTCGATCGACACCCACTTCTATCCGCTCGGTTCTTGTACGATGAAGTACAACCCGCGCGCTTGCCAAAGCCTCGCGAGCCTGCCGGGCTTCCTGGCCCGTCACCCGCTCGCGCCGGCCAGCCACAGTCAGGGGCTGCTGGCATGTCTGTTCGAACTGCAGGGGCTGCTCAAGGAGGTGACCGGCATGCATGCGGTCTCGCTCGCCCCGGCTGCCGGGGCGCAGGGCGAGTTCGCCGGCGTGGCGATGATCCGCGCCTATCACCTCGCCCGTGGTGATACCGCGAGGCGGGAGATCCTGGTCCCCGATGCGGCCCACGGCACCAATCCGGCCTCGGCGGCGATGTGTGGCTTTTCGGTGCGCGAGATCCCGACCGGTGCCGATGGCGATGTCGATGTGGCCGCGTTGCAGGAGGTCGTCGGTCCCCAGACGGCCGGCATCATGTTGACCAACCCGAGCACGGTCGGTGTCTTCGAGCGCAATATCGAGGAGATCGCCAGGGTTGTACACCGCGCCGGCGGCCTGCTCTACTACGACGGTGCGAACCTCAATGCGATCCTCGGTAAGGTCCGGCCGGGAGACATGGGCTTCGACGTCATCCATATGAACCTGCACAAGACCTTTTCGACGCCGCACGGTGGCGGTGGCCCCGGGGCTGGTCCTGTCGGGGTATCGGCGCGGCTCGAGCCCTATCTTCCAGTCCCGCTGGTGGATTACGACGGGCAGGCGTATGCGTGGCTCAACGAAGCGGAGCGGCCGGAGACGATCGGTCGGCTTACGGCCTTCGGCGGTAATATGGGCATCCTGCTCAGGGCCTATGTCTATGCGCGGATGCTCGGGCGCGAGGGCATGCCGCGGGTCGCGGAGTACGCCACGCTGAATGCCAACTACCTGTTCAAGCGCCTGACCGCGGCCGGTTTTGAGGCCGCCTATCCCGAACGACGCGCCAGTCACGAGTTCATCCTGACGCTGCGGCGCGAGTCCCGCGAGCTTGGTGTCACGGCGATGGATTTCGCCAAGCGCCTGCTCGATTTTGGCCTGCATGCGCCGACGACCTATTTTCCGCTCCTGGTTCCCGAGTGCCTGCTGATCGAGCCGACCGAGACCGAGAGCCGGGAAGAACTCGATGCCTTCGTCGAGGCCTTGATCGAGATCCGGCGCGAAGCCGAGGAGACACCTGAGCTCCTGCGTGAGGCGCCGCATCGCCTGCCGGTGCGACGCCTCGACGACGTGCGTGCCGCTCGGCAACTGGACCTGGCCTGGCGCCCCGGCGGCGGCGATGGCCAACTCTAAGGCCCATGGTTGGCGCCGTATCCTGCGCGCCTTCGGCTTCTCGCTAAAGGGGCTCAAGACTTGCTACGAGCTCGAGGAGGCCTTTCGCCAGGAGGTGGCGGCACTGATCCTGCTGCTGCCTGCCGGGCTGTGGCTCGGCGAGACGCCCGTCGAGCGGGCCCTTCTGGTCGGGAGTCTGCTCATCGTGCCGATCGTCGAGCTGTTGAACTCGGCGATCGAGGCCAACGTCGATCGCATCGGTCTCGAGCGCAACGAGCTGTCGGCCCGGGCCAAAGACATCGCCTCGGCCGCCGTGTTCACCACCGTCATCTTTACTTCCGTGACCTGGGGCCTAATCTTGATACCCAAGTGGCTGTAAACGGGCCGGCGGGGTGCGCTCCCAGATGCTGCCAGAGACCCTCAATCTATAGCCTAACATCCGATGCAGGCGGGTGACTCCACTATGAGTGACCACTTTCAAGACACGGGTTTCCTCCCCCTCGACATCGCCTTGCTGACCGTCTCGGACAGCCGC